>WNFR01000076.1_pt1 | contig 90910 bp, 76 predicted proteins | sample 5400221 | NCBI WGS metagenome assembly WNFR01 (sample SAMN13153357, study PRJNA577476) | soil metagenome | isolation source: 40 cm soil under Madrone tree | place: USA:California | collected 2016-06-14
CTCGTGTCCCGGGCGTAAGCCGCAGCATGAGCGGAGCGAAATGATGCGCTGCAGAACCGGGACCCACCTTATTCGCAGCATGAATGGGTCCCGGTTCTGCGAAGCGGCGTTGCACGCCGCTATCCACGCCCGGGACACGAAGAGACGGCGGGGTATGACGATGAGGATCGCCGCCCTGATGATTTTTGCCCTTCGCCGCGCAGGCCCTATCCTGTAAACGGGCCGCAAAGACCTCTGACCGGGACTGGATGATCACACCATGTTCGTTTCATTTTTCCCCCGACCCAAATTATTCTTTTCCTCCGCCGTGCTCTGGACGGCGCTGGCGATGGCGCTGTGGTATGGCTTCGCTGGCGATCTTTGGGGAACGTCCGGCGGCGGCGGGCCGGTCGGCGTGACGATGTTCTGGTCGCGGCAATCGCTTTGGTTCGACCTCTATTTCGCGCTGAGCGTCGCTCTCTTCGCGGGCTTCTGGAACGTGTTTGCGCCGCATCCCTGGGCGCGATGGTCGATCCTCGGCTCCGCGCTGATCCTCTTCACCTCTTACTTTCAGGTCCAGGTCAGCGTCGCGATCAACAGTTGGTACGGGCCGTTTTACGATCTCGTCCAGGCCGCGCTTTCGAAATCCAAGCCTGTCACGATCGAGCAGTTCTACAGCGAGTTATCGACCTTCGCTGGCATCGCGCTGGTCGCGGTCGTGGTCGGCGTGATGACGCGGTTTTTCGTCAGCCATTACATCTTCCGTTGGCGGACGGCGATGAACGACTTTTACATCGCGAACTGGCCGCAGCTGCGCACCATCGAGGGCGCCTCGCAACGCGTTCAAGAAGACACCATGCGGTTTGCAACCACCATGGAAGGTCTCGGCGTCAACCTGATCAGCGCCGTGTTGACGCTGGTGGCTTTCCTGCCGGTGCTCTTGCGGCTCTCCAGCAACGTCACCGAGCTGCCGCTGATCGGCTCGATTCCCTATCCGCTGGTGTTCGCCGCGGTGATCTGGGCCGTGTTAGGCACCGGCGCGCTGGCGCTGATCGGAATCCGGCTGCCCGGAATCGAATTTTTCAACCAGCGGGTCGAAGCGGCCTACCGCAAGGAACTCGTGCTCGGCGAAGACAATCCGGCCCGCGCCGATCCGCCGACCGTGGGCATGCTGTTCCGCGACATTCGCCGCAACTATTTCCGGCTTTATCTCAACTTCATGTACTTCAACATCGGCCGCATCGTTTACCTGCAGACCGACACCATCTTTCCCTACATCCTCCTCGCCCCGACGATAGTTGCGGGGAGAATCACGCTCGGCGCGATGAATCAGATCCTCAACGCCTTCGCGCAGGTCCGAACCTCGTTTCAATATCTGGTCAATTCGTGGAGCACGATCGTCGAACTGCTGTCGATCTATCAGCGCTTGCGCGCCTTCGAGGCCAAGATCGTCGGCCAACCGCTGCCTTCGATCGAAACGCGAAAGGAGCCGGCGCTACTGTGAGGGTCACCTCGCCGGCCGTTATCATCTCATCGCGTGTGATCGCCGTCCTATGTCGCCGGCTTCGGCCGCGGCGGGCCGTCCACCGGCGGCAGCGATTTGAGATATTCGGCCATCGCGGCGCGATCCTCGGGCGGCAGCTGCGAGGTGTTCTTGATCACGCGCACCATCGAGCCACCGGCACTGTCGCCGTCCGGCGTAGCACCGGTCTCGAGGAAATAGGCGATGTCCTTCTCGCTCCATTCGCCGATCCCCTTTTGCGTGATGTTCGGCACCCAGCCCTCGCCTTCCGGATTCGGCCCGCCGGCGAAGCGCTTTGAGGCGACGATGCCGCCGAGCAGGTTTCGCGGGCTGTGGCACTCCGCGCAATGACCAAGGCTGTTGACGAGGTACGCCCCGCGATTCCATCGCGCCGAGCGGGTGGTGTCCGGAACGAACGGCTTGCCGTCGAGGAACAGCAATTTCCAGACCCCGACGTTGCGGCGAATGTTGAACGGAAACGGCACGTCGTGGTCGCGCACCTTGCCGGCGACCGGCGGGAGCGTTTTCAGGTAAGCGAACAGGTCGCGGACGTCGTCCACTTTCGCATGCTGATAGGACGCATAAGGCAGCGCCGGAAAGTAATGAGCCCCGCTGGGCGAGACCCCGTTGACGACGGCGCGAACGAATTCGGCCTCGGTCCACCGGCCAATGCCGTCAGCCGGGTCAGGCGAGATATTCGGCGCGTAGAACGTCCCGAACGGCGAGGGAATGGCGAGACCGCCGCCGAGCTTCAGGCGATCTGGCTGGCCCGGCACGGCGTGGCAGGAGGCGCATCCTCCGGCATTGAACGCCGTCAGGCCGTTCGCGAGGTTGGGCGCTCGAAAGCCTTCTGTCACGACAACCAATGCGGACGACGGAGCCGTCAGCCACCAATAAGCACCCAGCCCCACCGCGCCGCCGAGCGCGGCCGCAAGAAAAATTCGTCGCAACATTCACCGATCCATCAATAGGTTGTCCGCGAGACTTTATGGCTAGCATCGCCGTCACTCCAGCCATAGACTGACGCAAAAATTTGAAGACTTTAAAGCCATATTCGGGAATAAAATCCAAAGCTCGTTGTTTTGAAACTGACCTCATCGCTCGAGGCGCACAGGGAGAAAACCATGTCGAAGACCAAGACCATGCTTGCCACGCTTGCGCTCGGCGCAGCCGTTGCCTTTGCCGGACCCGCTTTTGCCGGGAAGATGACCATTAAGCTGGACGGCGCCTCCGAAGTGCCCCCCACCACCAGCACAGGCACCGGCACCGCCGAAATCGACTACGATCCCGCCACCAAGAAGCTGAGCTGGAAGGTGAGCTATTCGGGCTTGACCGGCCCCGCCACCGCCTCGCATTTCCATGGCCCGGCCGAAGCCGGCAAGAACGCCGGCGTCGCGATCCCGATCCCGAATATCGGCACGAGCCCCGCTGAAGGCAGCGCCACGTTGACGGACACCCAGGCCGCCGATTTCACGGCCGGCAAGTACTACATCAACATCCACACCGCGGCCAATCCGCCCGGCGAACTCCGCGGCCAGGTGAAGTAACGTTCGAAGAAATCGCTCTTCAAGAAAAAGTGTTCATCAAGAAAAAGGGTGGAAGCCACGCGGCTTCCACCCTCTTTAGTTGCACGTTGAATTCGTGCAAATCCGCTATCGCGCGCTCACTTGAGCTTGAGCCGATAGGGCTCGTGACAGTCGTTGCACTTGGCCTGGATCGTGTCGAAAGCAACCTTCAGGCTGGCGGTGTCCTTGATGCTGCCTTTGATTTCCCCGATCGCCTTGACGACAGGAGGCACTTTCGAGTCGAAATCGGCCTTGTTCTGCCAGATTTTCTGTGACGAACCGTAGGTCGCATTCACCACATGTTCCTTGGGGTTCGGTTCAAAAACGGTAGGAATCTTCGGCACGTCCTCTTGGAGCTCCTTGATGGCGTCGTCGATCGCGGCCTGATCGTAGGGCATTTCGCCCTTCACCATTTTGAGCATCGTCACGTACATACTCTTGCCCTGCGCCCTCATCAGGTTGTCCTGCTTGACGGCAATATCCTGCTGCGCCATGCCGGCGCCGGCCCCAAACAACAAGGTTCCTACGACAATCACGAATCGTATCATCGGCCAGTTCTCCATCTCGCGAGCGTTTTTTCTAACCCAAGTTTCTTAAGCCAAGCCCATTCCAAACGACACCGCGAACTCGCTTACACAAGTTCGCGCCGCTCATCAATCGAACCCCGAGGGACGCGATTCATTCCGTTCGGCCGGAGGCGGATATCAGAGACTGTGCCGGCGCTGGTGCTCGCGGATCGCGATCCAGACCCGCTCGGCGGTCGCGGGCATGTCGATGTGATCGATTTTAAACTCGCGCCACAGCCCCTCGATGATCGCATTGACGACCGCAGGACAGGACCCGATCGCGCCGGCCTCGCCCGCGCCCTTGACGCCGAGCGGATTGGTCTTGCAGGGGACGTTGTGGGTTTCGAACACGAAGGAGGGCCCGTCGGCCGCGCGCGGCAGCGCGTAGTCCATGAAGGTGCCGGTGACGAGTTGGCCGTCCTTCGGGCTATAGACCGCCTGCTCCATCAATGCTTGCCCGATGCCCTGCATCGCGCCGCCGTGAACCTGGCCGGCGAGCAACAGCGGGTTGAGCGTCACGCCGAAATCATCGACGATGACGTAGTTGGCGATTTTGATGAGGCCGGTGGCGGGATCGATTTCGACCTCCGCAAGGTGGGTGCCGTTCGGATAGGTACCGTCCGCGGCGCTGTACTTTTCGCTCGCGCTCAGTCTCATTGGATCGACGCCCGGCCGCTTCGCCAGCGTGGCAAACGTGATCGAGCGGTCGGTGCCGGCGATCCGCACCGTGCCGTCGTTGATCTCCAGATCGCTCGCGCTGGTTTCCAGCGCCTCGGCGGCGATCTCGCGCAAATTCGCGCCAAGCTTGCGCGTGGCACGCGCGACGCTGACGCCGCCGGAGGGAATGGAGCTGGAGCCGCCGGTGCCGAGACCGGTGGCAACGCGATCGGTGTCGCCCTGAATGACATGCACGCGCTCGGGCGGAAGGCCGAACTGCTCGGCGATGAGCTGCGCGTAAGCGGTGTGGTGGCCCTGCCCGCTCGACTGCGTGCCGATCAGGATCGAAATATCCCCGTTGGGATCGAGCCGCACCTCGGCGGCCTCCTCGCCCATCGTGCCGCAGACCTCGACATAGGTGGCGAGCCCGATGCCGCGCACGAGTCCCTGTTTTTTCGCGGCCTTGACGCGCTTGGGAAACTCCTTCCAGCCCGCGATTTCCATCGCCCGCTTCATATGGGCGTTGAAGTCGCCGGAATCGTAGACCTTGCCGGTCGCGGTTTTGTAGGGCATCGCGCGCGGGGCGATGAAATTCTTGCGCCGGATCGCATCCGGCGTCATGCCGAGCTTGCGCGCCGACGCATCGACGAGCCGCTCGAGGACGTAAGCCGCCTCGGGGCGTCCGGCGCCGCGATAGGCATCGACCGGCACGGTGTTGGTGAACACGGTACGGACGCGGCAATGGAAGGCCTGGATGTCGTAAAGGCCGGGCAGCATGCCGGCGCCGCCATGCGGAATGTAGGGCCCGAAGGCCGACAGATACGCGCCCATGTCGCTCAAGAGATCGACGTCCAGGCCAAGGAATTTGCCATCCTCGGCGAGCGCCATCCGCGCCGTGGTGAGGTTGTCGCGGCCTTGCGCGTCGCCGATGAAGTGATCGGCGCGGTCGGCGGTCCATTTGACGATCTTGCGCAACTTGCGCGCGGCGAATGCGACCAGCGCATATTCGCGATAGGGAAACAGCTTGGTGCCGAACCCGCCGCCGACATCGGGGCAGATCACCCGCATCTTTTCGACCGGAATTTTCAGGATGTTCTGGCACAGCACGTCGCGCAGCCGGTGGCTGCCCTGGCTGCCGATCGTCAAGGTCAGATGATCGCGCTTGGCGTCGTATTCGGCGATCGCCGCGCGCGTTTCCATGTAGTTGGTGACGACGCGCGGGTTGACCACCGTGACTTCGGCCACCGCATGGGCCTTCGCGAACGCCGCCTCGGTGGCCTTCTTGTCGCCGATCGGCACGTCGAACAGAACGTTGCCGGCGTGATTGGACCAGACCTGCGGAGCGCCCTTCTTCACCGCATTGGCGACGCCGGCGACCGCCGGGAGCGGTGTCCAGTTGAGTTCGATCGCCTCGATGGCGTCGCGGGCCTGATCGAGGCTTTCCGCCACGACGAAGGCGATCGCGTCGCCGACATGGCGCACCTCGCCTTGGGCAAGGATCGGATAAGGCGGCCCGGTGAACGGGTCTTCTTCGAGGTTGAACAGGCACGGCAGATCGCCAAGATCGCGCACGTCCTCGGCGGTGAGGATGGCACCGACCCCGGGAAGCCCACGGGCGCGTGTGACATTGATGGTGAATTTCCCGTGCGCATGAGGCGAGCGCAGCACCAGCGCATGCATCGTCGCCTGCGGCGCAAGGTCGTCGGTATAGTGGCCCTTGCCGCGAATGAGCGCATCGTCTTCCTTGCGGAGCACGCTTTGACCGACGCCGAATTTGAGGGGAGCCATCTTTTCTCCGTTTGGGCCGTTATTTTGTGCCCATATTGGCGTGGTTCGCGGGCAAGCGCAAACCTCTTCAAAGCGTTTTCGAGCGAAGTGGGTACCGGTTCGCGTCAAGAAAACGCGTCAAAACAAATAAATCGAGCTTCCGCTCCGATTCAATCGGAACGGAAAAGGCTCTAGCTTCGCACCAGGGACCGCAGCCAGCGCTTACCGAATAGCAGGAGGATCGATCCGGCATAGATCGCCGTGCCGACCGCGATCAGCCACAGAAGCGTCGCCTCGTCACGCAGCGCACTCAGTTGCGCAAGCTGCGCGACGGCAAGCCGCATCGCCACCCAGAGCGACGCCGCGAGCACGGCGCCGCAAAACGCAAACTTCCCCAGCGATTGCATCAACGCCTTATCGAGATCGAGGTACCCTCCCCGCACCGCAAACAAGATCACCAACAATAAATTGATCCAGGCGCCGACGGCGGTGGCGAGCGCGAGACCAACCTGCGCCAGCGAGCCCACCAGCGTGATTTTCAGCGCGACGTTGACGGCAACCCCAATCAGCGCCGCCTTCACCGGGGTTGCGGTGTCTTTGCGGGCGTAAAAGGTCGCAACCGCACTGCGGATCAGCACGAAGGGAATCAAGCCGACCGCATAAGCCGCAAGCGTGGCGCCGGCGGCCGCAGCGTCGGCCTTGGAGAACGCCCCGCGGGCGAACATCGCCCGCATAATGACGTCCGGAACGGTCAGGAACGCCGCCACGAACGGGACCGAGAACAACAGCGTGAACTCAAACGCCCGCCGTTGTGCGGCGATCGCGCCGGCATGATCGCCCGAGGTCAGCCGGCGCGACATTTCCGGCAAAAGAACCGTGCCGATCGCGATCCCGATCACCCCGATCGGCAGTTGATTGAGACGATCGGCATAATAAAGCGCCGAAAGCGCGCCTGCGGGAAGAAAGGTCGCGATGATCGTGTCCGCGAACAAGGCCACCTGCGTCCCCATCGAGCCCAGCGTCGCGGGGCCGAGCGCGCGAAAGAAAGCGCGGACGTCCTCATCGAGCTTTGGGGCTGCGAAGCGCGGCAGGCCGCCGTGGCGCGCGAGATCGCCGGCCAGCAGAAAATATTGCAGAAAGCCCGAGACCAGCACGCCCCAGGCGGCGGCATGGCCGGCGCTTGGAAACAGCGCCGCCAACGCCAGCGCCGCCATCATCGAGAGGTTGAGAAAAATCGGCGCCGCCGCGGCGCTGGCGAAACGGTGCATGACGTTGAGCATGCCGCCATAGAGCGTCACCAGCGTGATCAGCAGAAGATAGGGAAAGGTGATCCGCGTCAGCTCGATCGCAAGCCGCCGCTGCTCCGCGTCGTCGGTAAAGCCCGGTGCGAGAAGACGCATCGCCTGTGGCATGAAAAACCATGCGAGAACGAGCAGAGCCAGTTGCGAGCCAAAAAGGAGGGTGAAGATGCGGTCGGCGAACAACCTCGCCGAGGCGTCACCACGTTCGCCATGGACGTGCGCATAGGCCGGCACGAACGCGGCATTAAAGGCGCCTTCCGCGAAAATCGCCCGGAAGTGGTTGGGAAGGCGCAGTGCGACGAAAAACGCGTCCGCCACCGGCCCTGCGCCGAGGATCGCCGCGAGCATGATGTCGCGGGCAAAGCCGGTCAGCCGCGAGAGAAGCGTATAGCCGCCGACGGTGAAAATACGACCGAGCATGCGCCGCTTCTAGCGCATATTCGTTTCTGATTGAATCAGAACCGAAGCGCTCGATTTATTTTTACGCGTTTTCTTCACGCGAACCGGGACCCACTTCGCTCGAAAACGCTATTCGCCCATGCGGCGACGCTTCAAAACGGCGAAATCAGGTTGACAGGGCCGCGCGCACCGCCCCGATGATCCGTTCCTGCGTCGGCTCGTCGAGATAGGCGTGCATCGGCAGGCTGATGACGTCGCGGGACAGGCGTTCACATACCGGCAGGCCGCCATCGGCGACCGGGAAATCCCGATAGGCGGTCTGCTGATGCATCGACTTCGGATAATAGATCGCGGTCGGAATGCCTTGCGCCTTCAGCGCCGCGGCGAAATCGTCGCGATCGCAGCCCTCGGGCAGCCGGATGGTATATTGCGCCCAGACCGAGGTGCAATTGCTGGCGACGCGCGGAACGGTTACGATGTTGCCGAGCCCTTGCGCATAACGCGTCGCGACCTTGTTGCGCGCGGCGATTTCGTCCTCGAAAATTTTCAATTTCTCGATCAGGATCGCCGCCTGCATGGTGTCGAGCCGCGCCGTGAGCCCGAGACGGACATTGTCGTATTTGTCCGAGCCCTGGCCGTGAACACGGATACTGCGCAGCGTTTGCGCGAGCTCGGCATCGTCGGTGAAAATCGCGCCGCCGTCGCCGAAGCAGCCAAGCGGTTTCGCCGGAAAAAAGCTCGTCGCGGTCGCAAGCGCGGAGGTGCCGAGACGGCGTCCCTTGTAGCTCGCGCCGAACCCTTGCGCGGCATCGTCGAGTACGAACATTCCCTCGACTTGCGCGATCGCACCGATGGCATCGTGGTCGGCGGGTTGCCCGAACAGGTCGACCGGAATCACGGCCCTCGGCTTGAGGCCGAGCTTGATCGCGGTCGCGATTCCGCGCTTGAGCGAGGCCGTGTCGATGTTGAACGTCACCTCATCGACATCGACGAACACCGGCGTCGCGCCGGTCAGCGCCACCGCCTCACCGGTCGCGCAGAACGTAAACGACGGACAGAATACCGCATCGCCGCGGCCCACCCCCTTCGCCATCAACACCATCAACAGCGCGTCGGTGCCGCTCGCACAGCTCACGACATGCTTGGCGCCACAGAAGGCCGCAAGCTCGGCCTCAAGCTGAGCCACTTCGGGGCCGTTGATGAACTGGCAATGGCCGAGCACGCGCGAAACCGCCTCACCGAGGGATTTGCCGAGCCGGTCGCGCTGCGCGGCGACGTCGATGAAGGGGACTGGTTCGGGACGCAGATGCTGGTTCATGGGGCCTTTTTACAAATTAAGAACTGCACGGAGTTAAGGAAAATGATCAGCCGACGACGCGGCGCGGCCCCTTGCGGGTGGAGGCAGCCGCGGCGGGCTTGGAGGATGTTTCCAGGCAGCGGATGGCGATTTCGAGGCTGGCGACGCCCTGATCGCCGGTCACCGCAGGTACGCTGCCGGAGCGCACCGCCTGGAGGAACGCGATCAATTCAGCGCGCAGCGGTTCGTCCTGGCCGACGGGCAGATGGCGCATCGAATAGCTGCCGTCCGGCTTGAAGCCGAAACATTCGGTGACCTGGCGGGTCAAAAGATCGCCCATCACATATTTGCCGCGGGTCGCCACCGTGACGTTACGCGCCTTGAACGGCGTCAGCCAATTGGTGTTGATATGGGCGAGCACGCCGGAGGCGGTGCGAAACTGCAGCAGCGCGATATCCTCGCGCTCGGCGACGGCGCTCGAAAGCTGGGGTTGCACTTCGACGATGTCGGATTCGGTGAACCAGCGGATCAGATCGATGTCGTGCACCGCGAGGTCGATCACCACACCGACATTCGACATGCGTGGCGGGAACGGTCCGACACGGGTGATCGCGATCGAAAGAATGTCTTCACCCGAGATCGCCTGCTTGATGGCGGCGACCGCCGGGTTGAAACGCTCGACGTGACCGATCATCAACGTCACACCGGCTCGGCTGGCAGCGGCGACGATCTCCCGCCCCTCCTCGACCGAAGACGCGATCGGCTTTTCGACGAGCAGGTGAACGTTTCGCGCGATGCAGGCGAGCGCGATCTCATGATGAAGATGGGTGGGCGCAGCGACGGTGACGGCATCGACGCCTTCGGCAAACAATTCTTCAAGGGTTGCGAAGGTGCGGCAGCCCGCCAATTCTCCCGCACGCGCCCGCTGCGCCGGCAAGGGATCGACGACCCCGACCAGCATTGTATCCGGCAAGCCCGCCAGCACGCGGGCATGATTGCTTCCCATCACCCCGGCCCCGATGACGCCAACGCGAAGCGCGCCTTTCGCTTCGGCTTTCGTGCCCGATGCGGCCCCCTTTGAACTCATATTCTAAAAACCCCAATTACCCCAGCGGCGCCAATGTCCCCGGAGGTTCTCCTAGCACGTCGCCACACATGTGGCGAATGCCGAGAGACGATCCTGGACACGTTTTGATTCAAAAAATTACAGACCAGCGTGGGCTCCTATTGCCCAACGATTCATCAAGAGCGCTGGTAGTCATCCTCGATGCGGATGATGTCGTCCTCGCCGAAATAACTCCCGGTCTGAACCTCGATCAGTTCCAGCGGAATTTTACCGGGATTCTCCAACCGGTGGACGGCGCCGATCGGAATATAGATCGATTCGTTCTCGTGCACGATTTTGACTACTTCGTTAACGGTCACACGCGCAGTACCGCTCACCACGATCCAGTGCTCTGACCGATGGTGATGTTTCTGCAGCGAGAGCCGGCTGCCTGGCTTTACGACAATTCGTTTGACCTGGTGACGATCGCCGGTGTCGATCGACTGGAACGTCCCCCAAGGCCGGTGCACCTTGAGATGATCCTCGGTCACCTGAGGTGCGACGGTCTTTAATTTCGTAACCAGCCGCTTCAATCCATTGGCGTCTTTCTGACGCGACACCAGCACGGCGTCCTGCGTCGCCACCACGACCAAATCGTCGACGCCTTCCAGCGCGACCAGCGCCTTGTCGGTCGAAACATTGCAGTTGCGGGAATCCTCAAACACGGCTGTACCCTGCGCGGCATTTCCTTCCGCGTCCTTGTCCGACAATTCCCACACCGCGTGCCAGGAGCCGACGTCGGACCAGCCGCATGCGACAGGCACCACGGCGGCATGCGAGGTCTTTTCCATCACCGCGTAGTCGATCGAAATGGCCTTCGCCGATCCGAAGGCCTCGGCGTCCAGCTTGACGAATCCAAGGTCGCGTTCGGCTTTGAGCACGGAATCGACCACGACCTCCACGCTTGCCGCATCGACATTACGGTATTCGTCGAGCAGAACCGAGGCACGAAACATGAAGTTGCCGCTGTTCCAGAAATAGCCGGCCGCGATATATTCTGCGGCCCGCACCGGATCCGGCTTCTCGACGAATTTCTTGACCGCACGCACCTCCCCCGAAACCGCCTCACCGGGGCTGATATAGCCGTACTCGGTGGCCGGGCGTTCAGGCTGCACGCCAAAGGTGACGATGCGGCCGGATTCCGCCGCGACCAAGCCCTTCCGACAGGCGGCGACAAAGGCGGCCGTATCGCGCACGACATGATCGGCGGCGAGCGCCAGCACGATCGCTTCCTCGTCGCGCATTTGGGCAAAGGCCGCGCCCGCCGCGATCGCAGGCCCCGAATCCCGCCGCACCGGCTCCAACAGGATATCGGCCTCAAAGCCTACTCCACCGAGCTGCTCCATGACCATGAATCGATACGCCGCGTTGGTAATGACGATCGGGCGTTCAAACAGCGTCGGATCCGACACCCGCAGAATCGTATCTTGAAACGTCGAATGCTCACCAAACAGCGACAAAAACTGTTTCGGGCGAACCTCGCGCGAAGCCGGCCAGAGCCGCGTTCCGGCACCGCCACACATGATCAGCGGGATGATGCGTTTGCTCATGATGCCCTGCTGCTAGAGCTTGTGATAGTCACGGTACCATTTGGCGAACCGCTTGATTCCATCTTCGATTGTGGTCGATGGCTTAAAACCGATATCGCGGGCGAGATCATCGACGTCGGCATAGGTCGCCGGTACATCGCCCGGCTGCATCGGCAACATTTCCTTGACCGCGGCGCGGCCAAATTCTTTCTCCAGCAACGAAACCACATGCATGAGTTCTTCGGGGTTATTGTTGCCGATATTGTAAATTTTCCACGGCGCGGCGCTGGTGCCGGGATCGGGCCTGTCGCCGGACCAGTGCGGATTACCATGCGGTGGCAGGTCCATGAGGCGCACGATAGCCTCGCTGACGTCGTCGATGTAAGTGAAATCGCGCCGCATAATGCCATGATTGAACAGCCTAATCGGCGTTCCGCTGAGGATGGCTTTTGCGAAAATAAACATCGCCATGTCCGGACGGCCCCAGGGACCATACACCGTAAAGAAACGGAGACCGGTGGCGGGAATGCCGTGCAGATGGCTGTAGGCGTGCGCCATCAACTCGTTGGCCTTCTTCGATGCGGCATAGAGGCTGATCGGATGATCGACGTTGTCCTGCACCGAAAACGGCAATTTGGTATTGGCGCCGTAGACCGAAGAGGATGATGCGAACAGAAGGTGCTTGCAGTCGCTATGTCGGCAGCCTTCCAGTACATTGACGAAGCCCTCGATATTCGCGTCGATATAGGCGTGGGGGTTCTCGAGCGAATACCGAACGCCCGCCTGAGCCGCGAGATGAACGACGACAGGAAAACGGTGTTGTTCGAAGAGTAATCCGGTTGCCGCGCGATCGGCTAGATCGAGCTTCACAAAGGTGAAATTGGGATGGCGCTTTAGAATATCGAGACGGGCTTCCTTTAGTTTGGGATCGTAATAGCTGTTGACGACATCGAGGCCGACAACTTCACGGCCAGCCGACAACAAACGTTGCGCCACATGAAATCCGATGAAGCCGGCAGCTCCGGTGACCAGTACGTCCGACATCGTTGCTCCGGTTCCGTCCTTAGAGCCGCCACAGCTCGACGCCGGCGGGCTGCGAGCTACGATCGAGTTTCATCTTGACGTCGAGGACGAGGCCCTTGCCGCCGACCAATAGTTTTTGAACGAGCGGCCAGCCCCCATCGAGATAATCGGTATGCGCGACAGCAAGAATGACCGCATCGGCAGGGTGCAGCGCGCCAAGATCGGTCATTTTCACACCATACTCATGCCTGGCGTCCTCAGCACTCGCCAAGGGATCGTGCACCTGGACCGTGAGCCCAAATGACTCAAGCTCTCGGATGATATCGACCACGCGAGAATTACGCGTATCCGGAACGTCCTCCTTGAAGGTGAGGCCGAGAATCGTGACGACCCCGCCCGACCCCTTCCGCCGAAGCAGCCCGCGAACGCACTCCCGCGCGATGCGCTGACCCATGCCGTCATTGATGCGACGGCCCGCCAAAATGACTTCGGGGTGGTAACCGGCTTTTTCCGCGCGATAGGTCAGATAATATGGATCTACGCCGATGCAGTGACCGCCGACGAGGCCCGGCTGAAATGGCATGAAATTCCATTTCGTCCGTGCCGCCGCGAGCACGTCGCCGGTGTCGATCTCGAGCGCTTGGAAAATCAGCGACAATTCGTTCATGAACGCGATGTTGAGATCGCGCTGGGTATTTTCGATCACCTTGGCGGCTTCGGCGACCTTGATCGAAGGGGCGCGATGAATGCCGGCGGTGACCACCGATCCATATACGCTGGCCACGATATCAAGTGTGGCCGCATCCTGCGCCGAGACGACCTTCATGATGGTCTCGAACCGGTGCTGCTTGTCGCCGGGGTTGATGCGCTCGGGCGAGTATCCGACCGTGAAGTCAGCGCCTGGCTTCAGGCCCGACGTTTCGGCGAGGATCGGCAAGCAATCCTCCTCAACCGCACCGGGATAAACCGTCGATTCATAAACGACGATGTCACCTTTTTTAAGCGCGGCTCCGACAGTACGCGAGGCGGCAATCATGGCGCCAAGGTCAGGCCGATGCGCGTCGTCGATCGGGGTTGGAACCGTGACGATGTAAAAATCTGAATTCCGGATCGCCACCACATCTTTCGAGAATCTCAGCGAGAGATGACGAAGATCGTCGGCATCGACTTCGCGGGTCCGATCGATTCCCTTGTTCAATTCGGCAATACGGGTGTCATCCACATCAAAGCCGACCACGGGAAACCCGCTTCGCGCAAAGGATACGGCCACAGGCAATCCGACATAGCCCAATCCGATGACCGCGATTTTACGTCCGTGTGCCACTGTTTCAGTCTCTAAAGTGAAATCCAAATCGGGAACTGTTTAGCCGTTGCGGTAACCTCGCCGCAATAGCCCCGCAATTCATATTGCCAGTTCTTGCGTAAAGCCCTAATAACCCAAATAAATCTGCGCTTCGCTTTTTCCGTTTGCGCTTGGTGGCACCATTCGAAACTCTAACGTTTACGGTCCGGGATGCGCGGGTTTCTGGTTCTTTCAGCTCGAATTCTAGTATCTGCCGCTCTGCTATACTTTACGCTTCGCGGCATCAACTTCGCCGAAATTCAAGCCCGCCTGACGCAGAACAGCGGGAGCTGGTTTTTCGGCTGGATGACGCTTGCGGTACTGACGATCATTGTCCAGGTTTTCCTGGGCGCGATGCGATGGCAGGAGATTTCCGTGCGCTGCCAGGCGCCCCTAATCGCGCGACAGGCCTTTCGCTACAACATGATCGGCACTTTCTTCAATCAAACGCTACCATCGACCATCGGTGGCGACGCCGTTCGTCTATGGCTCGTCAGTCGCACTGCAGGCTGGCGAGCGGCGACGTACTCCGTGTTGGTCGATCGAGCGGTCGGCCTCATCGCGCTCGCCAGCGTCGTCGTGTTTAGTCTGCCGTGGAGCTACCCGCTCATCGGTGACGAAAAAGGGCGCATAGCCCTGGTGCTGGTCGATCTCGCCGCGGTGTCGGCCGGAATTGGCTTCCTGGTGCTTGGATATTTACCGTGGCGGAGCCTGAGGGCCTGGTGGCCAACCCGTCACGTCTACGCCTGCTCGCGGGTTGCAAATGAAGTTATTTTCAACTTTAGATCCGGACCAAAAATCGCCGCCCTGTCCCTTTCCGTGCATACCCTGACAGTGGTGAGCGCATGGTGCGTCGTCCATTCAATTTCCGCGTCGGCGAATTTCGAGCAGATGTTTATGCTGGTTCCACCGATCGCGCTGATCACAATGCTCCCGGTCTCAATTGCCGGTTGGGGCGTGCGCGAGGCCACAATGATGGTGGCTTTCGGTTATGCCGGCCTCAATCAAACCGATGGAACGATGGTTTCGTTGCTGTCCGGCGTGGCAACCTTCATTGTCGGCATATTGGGAGGATTGGTCTGGATCCTGAGCCGCGAGAAAGCCGAAAAAATTCCGGAGGTGATGCCGGCGGTGAAATGACACGGTCCGCGGCCTTTCTTACCCTCGCCCCCTCCTTTTTGCGCCTGCTTTGAGGGCAACCCAATCGGGATATTTAATAGATGTTAGGCGACCCAAAGACATTACTTGCTTTCTTCGGCCAATCATCAACTGAAAGCTTGCGTTACATACACCCTTTGGGGCGATACGTCTTTATCGCAGCAATGATCTTCTTTGTCCTCGACCTCGTACAAGACCGCGGCTGGGTTAGGAGCCGCAAACCGGCGCCGTGGACGATGGTCGGTTACGAGCGCGCCTTTCGGAGTGCAGGTGTGGCCCTTGCCGCTATTGCGTTGGTCGCGGTGCGGTTCAAGAAGGCCCGTCCTGATCCTAATTTCTGGAGGCGTATTTGCCATTCTTTCCCATTGATGTGTTGCAGTATATCCACCCAGTCGGACGGTATGTTTTCGTTGCCGCCATGATACTTTTCCTGTCCGATGTCGCCCAGAACCGCGGATGGATGAAACAACGACGCTACGTGAATTGGACCTCGTCGATCAGTCGACGCTACTTTTCGCTTGCAGCCTGCGCCTCGATTTTCGCGCTTTGCTTCCTAGTCCTCCTTGTAGGTTGGACCAATGGTGGCACACAGGACTACAGCGCCATCGGGGGTCTCATTCCATACAACGATGCGGCAGCATACTTCGAAGGTGCGGAACGATTGCTGCAAGATGGCACGCTTACGAATTTTTCTGAGAGACGTCCGCTCAACGCGGCGTTTTTCGCAGCCAGATTGCTGGTCGCCGACGAGAATATTTACTATGCAATCATCCTGCAGGCCACCGTCGTGGCGCTGGTGCTTTTTCTGGCCTCTCGCGAGATGAACAGGCTGCAAGGCAGTTCAATTGCAGTGGTGTTCTTTGCAATCAACTTTGCTTTCATAAACAACTGCCTGCCTCGCACCTTGAGCGAATCCCTGGGAATAAGCTTGGGCCTGATCGCCTTTACGCTCTATTGCTCGAGTATCGCCCGCCGAAGCAAGACTGAATACGCCCTAGCTACCGTCATTCTCACGCTCGCTCTCCTGGTAAGAGCCGGCGCGATGTTCGCACTGGCTGCATCAGTGGTTTTTGCATTGTTCTTTTTTGCCAATTCCTGGAAAGCGCGCTGTTCCGCGGTCGCCTTGACCATCGCCGCGATCGCACTTGGTTGGCTTATCAATGCAGCGCTCGTCCGCATGTATGGAACCGACGGACTTGTCCTTTCGAATTTTTCATATGTGATCTACGGCCTTTCGCAAGGCAGCAAGGGCTGGCAACAGGCCTTGAAAGATTTTCCATTGAACGGGAATGAATCTGAGATCGCGGCACTACTCTACCAAAAAGCTTTCGAAACCATTCTTTCGAATCCTCTGTTGATCGTCATCGGGCTCGCCAAATCCCTCTTACAGAGTCTTTTGTACTTTCCGCCCGGTCTTCTGCGTCTCCTCGGCGAGGCAATAGATGGCGGCACACCGCGCAGCCTCGTTCCCAGCGCGCTAGCCGCGGCGCTGCTGATACCGCCGCTACTATACGGAGCCTGGCGGTTATCGGCCAAAAGGCCATTTTCTTTGGACCCGATTCAGTGGTTCTTTCTCGTCCAACTTGTAGGCTTCATCGCATCGCTGCCGTTTTTCTACCTCGACGGCGGCATACGACTAACGGCCGCAACGTTCCCCTTCACCGCGACGGCGATTGTACTGATCCTTGCCGCCTGCAAGTCTTCTGCCGCTCTCCCTAAACCAGTCCCTGCCCGAAGTTATAGCTATCAGGCCGCCACGATTGCGGCTGTCATCGTTGTCGCGTCACTTGCTGCACCACAGATAAGTCGGATGCGAAACTCCGAACCTGGTATCGAACCCATCACCTGTGAACAGGGAGAACAACAGGTCCGAATGCTCGTCGGCGCCGGCACCGCCCACATTAATATTCTGGATGATGATATAAAGAGCGTGCTTCCAAATATACGACGCTCTGACTTCCGGGTTGCTCAATCCAGCGAGATAAAGGATTTTTGGCAAAACCTGGGTTTGCCGGCGACGATCTTGACCGGGCTGGATCACAACAGCGGTCATCGTCAAATCGTCGTGGGGCCCCCAGGCTTTGCCGATGGGCCGAGAAGACTGGCTGCGGTGTGTACCAAATCTCTCGGTAATGACATCTTATCGGCGCACCCGATCAGGAAGGCTGGCTAAACAACATACGGGGTGCTCATGCGCCGCAGGCCGAGCCCGCAGCACGCCCACGCGCAGCCGGCACGAGCGCAACAACTGCGTCGATGCAATCCTGAATTCGGCATTGTCGAACCGTTGCCCGGACGCTAAACAAAAAGGCGATAGGCGGAAAAAATCATGTGCGGCATCGCGGGCGTTCTTACCTCATCGACAGCGGCGCGCACGACGCTTGAGCGCAACGCGCTTGCGATGGCCGATTGCCTGGCGCATCGCGGGCCTGACGATCACGGCATCTGGACCGATCTTGGCGCCGGCGTCGCGCTGACGCATCGGCGGCTGTCGATCGTCGACCTGTCGCCGGCCGGTCACCAGCCGATGACCTCGTCCGACGGCCGCTTCGTTATCATTTTCAACGGCGAGATTTACAACTTCCAGGAGATTCGCCCAGAGCTGGAAGCGCGGGGCGTCAAATTTCGTGGACATTCCGACACCGAGGTGATGCTGGAGGCCTTCGCAGCCTACGGCATCGCGCCGACAGTGAAGCGGCTGATCGGCATGTTCACCATCGCGGTCTGGGACCGGCGCGACCGCACGCTGTCGCTGATCCGCGACCGCCTCGGTATCAAGCCGCTGTATTGGGCGAAGACTGGCGACCTATTTCTGTTCGGATCGGAACTCAAGTCGCTACGCGCCTATCCAGGCTTCGCGCCCAGAATCGACCGTGCCGCGCTAGCCGCGTACATGCGGCACAATTATATTCCAGCGCCGCATTCGATCTACGAGGGCGTTCAGAAACTCGAGCAGGGCGCGATCCTGACGCTGCCTTTCGGCGGCGAGCCGCGCATCGAGCGCTTCTGGGACGCGCGCCAGGTGGCGCTTGCGGGGCAATCCGATTTGATGGTCGGCAGCGACGCCGAAATGACAAACCGTCTAGAGGACCTGCTGCGTGACGCGATCAAGCGGCGCATGGTAGCCGATGTGCCGGTCGGCGCGTTCCTATCGGGCGGCATCGACTCCTCGACCGTGGTCGCGCTGATGAAGGCGGCCAACGCCGGCCCGGTGCGCACCTATACGATCGGCTTCGAACATTCCGGATACGACGAGGCCGCGCATGCGGCGGCGGTGGCGAAGCACCTCGGTACCGACCACACCGAGATGATCTTGAGCCCGCAAGACGCGCTGGACGTTATTCCGCGCCTACCGGAATATTACGACGAGCCTTTCGCGGACTCCTCGCAGATTCCGACTTACCTCGTCTCTGCGATGACCCGACAGCATGTGACGGTGGCGCTCTCGGGTGACGGTGGCGATGAGTTGTTCGGTGGCTATACCCGCTATCAGTTCACGTCGCAGCTGCGTGCGCTTAGGCTTCTGCCGCAGCCACTGCGAGTGGCGATGGCGCGCATGATCAGCGCTGTGCCGGCGGATCGCTGGTCGCAACTCTTGTCTTTCATTCCAGAAGGCATGAGGCCTCGGCAGGTCGGCGACAAGCTACACAAGTTTGCAACCGTCCTACCCTGCAACAGCGATACCGAACTCTATCGCCGGCTGGTGACGCATTTTGAACCGGATCAGGTCGTGCTTCAGGCGCACGAACCTAAAGGCGTGCTGTGGGATCCCAAGATCGATACCGACTTCCCCGACCTGCTCGAGCGCATGCAGTTCCTCGATCTAGTCACCTATCTGCCCGACGATATCCTGACCAAAGTCGACCGGGCCAGCATGGCAGTGGCGCTGGAAGCGCGCGTGCCGCTAATCGATCACCGCGTCGTCGAGTTCGCCTGGCGCCTGCCTCAGGCAGCGAAGATGCGCCGCGGCGTCACCAAGTGGCTGTTGCGCCAGGTGCTCTATCGGCATGTGCCGAAGGAACTCGTCGAGCGCCCGAAGATGGGCTTCGCCGTGCCGCTTGGCAATTGGCTACGCGGACCTCTAAGGCCCTGGGCCGAAAACTTGTTGTCGGAACGACGGTTGCGCGAAAGCGGCTATTTCGATCCCGCCATGGTACGGCAGGTGTGGAACGATCACGTTTGCGGCGGGCGTAACCGCGAATACATGCTTTGGAACGTACTGATGTTCGAAGCCTGGCGCGACCGCTGGGGTTAGTCACCCGATCGCTACAGCTGGCACATCGGATGGCCGTTTGCCGGCGCGTAGCGCGTGATAAAGCGCGTAATGGCTATCGATGCAACGCTGAGCGCTAAACTGCGAAGCAACCCTTTGGCGGCCGGCGTTACCAAAGCGTTTTCGCAAGGAGGCATCGTTGGCAAGCCGAACGATGGCAGCGGCGAGGCTCTTGCTGTCCCGCGGCGGCACGACCAGCCCGGTCTCTCCGTCAATCACGGCTTCGGCATTGCCGCCCACCCGGGTGACGATCATCGGCAAGCCGGCCGCCATGCCCTCGAGGATCGCGTTGGCAAAGCCCTCCTCGTGCGAACACAGAATACCTATATCACTCGCGCCAAGCAGCGCGGGAACGTCGTCACGCGCGCCAAGAAACAAAATGTTGTCGCGCAGGCCGAGCTGCCGGGCCTGTTCGTGCAACGTCGCGCCAATGCCATCGTCGCGCCCGACCACCAGCATATGCCAATGAGCCGGCAGTTGCGGCGCCGCCTGCCCAAGCGCATCAATCAGATCGCGATGCCCTTTGTAAGGAATGAGATTGGCGACGACACACATAACCAGCGGATCCTGCGCCAGACCAAGACCCGCGCGCGTCTGGTCGCGCAGCCCGGCCGTGCCGAAATTGCTTTCGTCGATACCGTTGTAGATCAGCCCAAGCCTAGCCGGCGCAATACCTTCGGCCTTCAGCTGATCGACGACCCCATGCGAATTGCCGAGAACGGCGTGCATGGCGCAGTGCCAACAGCGCTCCACAGCACGGACGAGCGCGCTGCGATGATAGGTATTGAGGCTGCGCCGGCTCATAACCCGGCTTGGCACGCCGGCCAGCACAGCCATCGGCGCGCCGACCAGATAAGCGGCGGGCAGAAAGAAATGCACTACGCGTGGACGCCGCCGCAACATGAACCAGAACAGATGCAGCGCCGCCAGCGTAACACCGTTTCGAGTGGCCGTGTTACTACCTCCAGGTGCGAGTACGACTTCGATGCCGTTCTGTTGCAACGTGGCCCGCACTGGTCCGTCCACGAAGCTGTAGACGGCGACATTCATTCCCGTCTTGACGAGCGCCGACGCGAGCAATGCGAGTTGCCGCTCGCTGCCGCCGACCCGAAGACCCGTGATTACAAATAGGACGTCCAACGACAATCTCTGCTGCTGCGTTCTGCTGCGTTCTGCCGCATAGTGCCACTTAATTCCCTATAACGCGCTTAGCTCTGCCGCAACGGAGCACCGTCAGCAAGATAGTTTTCAAATACCGAAGCGATGCGAACTGCCGTTCGACCGTCCCACAGCGGTGGCGGCGTTACTTTCGCGGGACTCGTACCCGGAATTGGCAAAGCGCCGATATCCGAAACAGAAATCAACCGATTAGTGCCGTGCGATATGGTGATTGGTCGCTCGGTCGAGGACCGCGCCGTGAAGCATGGAATGCCGAGATAGGTCGTTTCCTCCTGCACACCGCCGGAATCGGTGACCACCAGTGCCGCGCCAAATAGGCAGCGCATAAATTCGGCGTAACCAAGCGGCTCAGTCAGATGCATGCCAGGTGTTTTCTCCAACCTCTCCAACAACCCCGCCGCATGAAGACGCTGCCGCGTCCGCGGATGGAGGGGAAATATGATACCAATTTCATGCGCCAGCGCGGTGAGACCATCCACAAGATCACGCAAGACAGCTACATTGTCGACATTCGACGGCCGATGTAAGGTCGCGACCGCATAACGGCGCTCCGCGACCTCGGGAAACGGATGCGGCTGCGCGCGCACGGCCGACTCCATCGCCACCAGGCTGTCGATCATGATGTTGCCGACGAAACGGATGCAGGCTTCCGGCACATTCTCGGCACGCAGATTGTCGTCCGCGTCCCGCGACGGCGTCAGATGAAGATCGCAAATAGAATCGGTGACGATCCGGTTGATCTCTTCCGGCATCGTCCGATCGCGCGAACGCAGGCCCGCCTCGACATGCGCCACCGGCAGGTTCAGCTTCTTGGCCGCGAGCGTACAAGCCGCAGTTGCGTTCACGTCACCGACGACGGTGACGAGGTCCGGCGGCGCTTCGATCAGCATCTTCTCGTAGGCAATGACTACCTTGCCGAGTTGATCAGCGTGGCTGCCGCCACCGATGCCGAGCGAGAAATCTGGCGCCGGCAGGTTCAGGTCCCGAAAGAACACGTCCGACATGCCGAGGTCATAATGCTGCCCGGTGTGGACAAGCACCGGGCTGCACCAAGGCTGTTTTTTCAGCTCGTGATAGAGCGGCGCGATCTTCATGAAATTCGGCCGCGCGCCAGCTACGAGATGGATGATTTTTTTTGTCGTCATAAGCGAGCAAGGCTTTCGTAGATGTCGGCGTAGGCCGGCATGGCGGCACGCCGGCCTAGTAGTTGCGTCGCCTGGTCAGAGCATCGGGTGCGTTCACGCTCGGTGGCGGGCGCAGCCCGCGTGCCAAGAAGCACATAATTGCCGAGTTCTCGCGCGACCGCGACACAAGCCGGCGGCACCTCCTTCATGACAACCTTGAGACCCGTCATGGCGTATTCGGCAAATTTGGTCGGAAATGCAACGACATTTAACGGCGTACAATCGCGCAAAAGCATACCGAAATCAGCGGCATTTAAATAGCCGTTGACCTCGGTGTGATTCACCGATTTGCAGATGACGCTGCCCGCAGGCAAATCGGCGCAAATCTGGCGCGCTCGCTCCACTTCGGGCGTCAGCACGATCAGTCGCGCCTTCTGGTTCGCGGCGAGTGCGACGCGGAAAGTCGCGACAGTTTCATCAAAACGCTGATAGGCAACAAGGCTGCCTGAATAGACATAGACGGATTCGTCGGCTTCGATGGCGAGATCGGCACGGACGCGATCACGCAACGCGGGATCGAAGAAGAACTCGGCCTCGGGCGCAAGACAGGGTATCACCGATACGAACTGTCCCGCCAAATAAGAAGCCATCACGCCGCGCAGTTGCGAAGTCACGAATAGCGCAGCGCTGCAGCTCTTGCCCGCAATGTGCAACTCACGCTCTAGGAGTTGCGCGCGATAGCGTAACGCGGCCGAGGTCCAGCCGGCCATCCGCTCCCGCATCTCGGCGCGCGAGTCGCCGCGGCAGTCCCACAACACCGGGACACCCTGGCGCCGGCCCCAAGGCCCTGCGACCGCTGCCGCGTAATCGGCGCGCGCATGAATAAACGAAAGAGACCTAAGCTGCGCGAGCGCGCGGCCGAGTAGTAGCCGGTTGATCGTCAGCGAGCCCGGCAGGGCCGGCCGCAAGCCGCGAATGAGCTGTACCTCGCCGCCGGCCACCGCACGAGCCTGTTCCAGACGCGCCTGGGAACTCTCAAACAGCGCGTGCGAACAGGCGACGGCGACCACCGACAGATCGATGTCAAGTTCCTCTCGAACGAGCCGCACATGCGCCAGCACCTGTGAGTCGATCACTGTCGGCGGTAGACCTTCGAACAAAACGAGCGCGCCGCGCATCACAGCCGTCCGTAGCCGCGCGCGCCCGGCAATGCTGCCGGTACATCGGCGATCTCACCGACCGTGACGCAATCGAAGATCGCGAGTTCATCGGCAGAGAGACGCACGATGCGGAGAATTGAACCCGATATACTCTTCACTTCGCCGGCAACGCCGTCCTCACGCCAATAGAGGCACTGCGCATGCGCCCTCTCATCGAGATCGAACAAATTTGTGCTCGTTTTAACCAACGAGACGCCGCGGATGCGCGGTACGTCATGCGCAGCAGCGGAGCGATAGGCGTTCCGGTGCACAACCGACGGCGTGTAGACGAAAGACCCTGGATCGCGGCGGTCCGCCGTTCCGAGGCGGTATTCGATGCCGAGATTGTCGTCGTGGCGATGACCCCGCGGCGCATCTTTCGGCGGCGCGCCAGCACAGCGAAAGGCGACGAGCTTGCCCTGATTACGGAATAGATAGAGACCAAAATTGGGAAAGGCCGTGCGCGACCATGTATCAGCGGGGGTGTCGATCGGAATACGACGCACCCGGCGCACCGTTTCCGGCGCTGCTTGCCAGCGCGCCATCAGGGCGTCAAGATCGCCAAAATCATTCAAAGCAGGTGCAACGGGCAGCGCCGTCGGGCCGTTGGCGCCGATGAGACGCTTGACTATGACGGCGTCCATGCTCCCATCGCCCACAATCCGGCTGAGCGAGTCCACGGCAGCCGCAAATCCGCGATGGTCTAGACTGTTTTCGGCGAAGACATCCTCGCTTTCCGACAACGACGCTGGATGCAAGTTAAAGAACCGGCCGGAATCGGTGTCGCCGATCTGCACGATGGTGTTGTCGGCGCCTTGAACGGCACGCGCCAGCCGCGCGGCACCTTGCAACTTCTCTAAGAGTCCCAGCGGGATAAGCCCGGCACCGGATAACGCGGTTCCATGGCGACGCAACGGTCGCGCCGGAAAGGCTATCCGCCAGGCGCGCTGCGGTGGCCTTGCTTGGTCGAGCCGCGTAAGTGCTGGCGCATCGAGCGATGCGATGATCGCGAGTGCGAAGACGACGATCTCACCCGACAGACGATGATAGTTCGTCGAGCCCTCGTAATTGCCGCCGTCGGGCAGAAACTGATGATCGCCTTCTTTTAGCATCTCGGCGACGGCGAACGCCAAAAAGCGATCGGCATCCGCGCCGGTCAGCACCCAACCGGTCCACAACAACCCACCCAGGTCGGCCAGGTAATGGTTACTACGGCCCGATTCCGAATATTCGAGATGTTCGGCGACATGCATGGCGTGATCATGCAGCGTGCTGGCGACAACCGCGCTGATCGCGGACGACAGCGGGAGGTTGGCCCCCGCCAGCAGGGCGACCGTCAACGCGATGTTGGCAGCCCGGATCGCTACATCCATCGTGCCTATCCAATTAACGCCGAAGCGCGGCGGATTAGTCGCGATAAAGTCGGTAAGCTGGTCGGCGATTTCCCCGACGTAACGGCCGGTAGGCTCGAAACCAGAAGTCCCCGCCTCCGCCAGGATGGCGCAGAGCGCGAGCTGCGGCAGGTGCTGAAGCCGTGCGAGTTCCCACGGCACTTTGATGTCAGCACCTATATCGACCGGGATCGTCAAACGCAGGCTCGGCCGTCGAGCTGACCAGCGATATCCCGACCGAAAATCCAGTTGCCAATCGATCGGCGCATATTCGGACCGCGCGATCAGCCGCCAGATCTGACGCGCACGCGGAACATTGGCACGATTGACGACGGCCTCGAGGCCGGCGCCATCGCGCACGGGCGCAAGCGGCGCCTGCACCGGGTAACGATGCCCGAGAAAGCCAGAGGCCGCGAAGCCATAGACCGGCGACAGCCATCCCGAGCCGAGCAGGTCGAAACGATGCTGAAGATACGACTGGCCGAGGTGCCGTAGCGTCGCCGTCAGATCGGTCGGGATCTCAGCCGCCGAAACGGCGATACGCGCGGCTGGATTGAGACCGGGCTCATTTGATCCGTAGCTACCGCCGAAGATGTCTGCCGCGAGTTGCGCGCGCGCACGGCCGGTCCGTCGAGCTAGAGCCACAGCCTTGCGCAGCGTAATCTCGATCGGCAGCGTGCGCGCCTGATAGATATAGCCGCGGATGTCCATACCTAATTGACCTCAGCGACGTGCTGCTGGTGCGTTCACCGCTGCAGCACAAAATACCAGGTCGATACCAGCCAAGACGGCAGGCGGTCGGCGGCGCGAATATTCCAATCCACGAAACCACGGCTGGCGAAAATCGTGCTGCCGGTCAGATCGGCACCGACAAAGCCACCATGGGCAAAGCGCACAACGCGCAAGCCGGCGTCGGTCACCATGCGCTTCAGGCTGCGCATGGTGAAGAAGATAATGTGGCCGGATTCGTGGTTATAGGGGATGGCCGTGCCGTCCTTCGGCGCCCTGCCCACCAAGCGCCAAGCCGTGCGTTTAGTAAAGCGCAGCATCTTATACAGACGCAGATGGCGGTCGATGAACTTCTCGGTCTCGCAGGGGCCGTAGCCGTTCGGGACTGAACCAATCATGATTCCGTCCAGCGCTAATACGCGCGCGTGCTCCGTTACGATGCCGAGCGGATCCGCCACGTGCTCCAGCACGTCGGCATAGACCACAACGTCAAACCGCATGTCTGTTGGCACCGTCTCGCAGAATTCCGCGGCGGGCCCGCCGAAATGGTCCCGCGCGTAAAACAGCGACGGCTTGTGGAAATCGACGCCGACATAGCGGATGCCCTCGCCAATCAGATATTGCCCGACAGCCGCGGCATTGCCGCAGCCGAAGTCGAGCACCGCGACGTCGCGGCCGAGCTTGGCGCGAAGCTCTTCGATGGTACGCAAGATGAAACGGAGTTTCTTGGTATTGCCGAAGATATCCTCCGGCGGTAGCGGCGGTCGGCCCGGCCAAGAAGTATCGGCGAACTGATTCATGACGGCGTGTTTCATGGCTTAGGCAGCTTTCGGTACAAGGCGGCTTCGACATCGAACGCCATACGCATGGCCTCGAGCTGCTGCCAGAGCGGGATCGGCCAAGCGCCGCCGTTGCGGATGGCCTCGGAGTAGGCAATCAACTCCTCGCGGTGACCTTTGTCCGCCGTCGTCGTGGTCAGTGCGGGGCCCTTGCCACCGGTGAATGTGAGGCGCTTGAAATCATCAAGGCTATAGATCCGACCGTCCGCATAGACCTCGCACTGCTCTTTGGGAAAATCGGTCGAGCCGAGCGCGGTATAAGTCAGCTTGGCGACGGAGCCGTCGGTAAAGCCGAAGGTGGCAACGAAATTGTCGGTGCGGCCATAATAGCCGGTACGCGGACGGAGCGCCGTGACCTCGACGGTTTCTGCTCTCGCGTCCGCCAACATCACGAACAAATCGTAGAAATGGCAGGCCTCGCCGATATTCCGACCGCCGCCTTCGGCGCCGTGCACCCAACTGTCCTGTGGCAGATAACCGGCATTAACGCGGTAGTCGATCATCATCGGGTTGCTGCGCTGGGCCGTCGCCTGCGCGATCGCCGCGACATAGCGCGAGAAGCGGCGGTTGAAGCCGGTCATCAGCAGTGGCTTGCCGTTCATATCGGTGCCGTAGAAGTCCGCGATGGCATCGAGTTCCGCGCGCGTCAAACATAGCGGCTTCTCGACAAAGACGTGCTTTCCGGCGCGCAGCGCCTTGAGCACCATGTCGGCATGCTGATGATGACGCGTAGCGATCATCACCGCATCAACATCTGGCGCAGAAATAACGCGATCGAAATCAGTGGTGGCCTCCTGCGCGCCGAACTGCTTGGCGACTGCGGACGCAGTGTGCCCATGGCGCGAGCAAATGCTTTGCAGCGTGAACCGACTCGACTCACTTTTGATGATTGGCAGCAAGGTGCCTCTAGCAAAGCCGCCGGCGCCAACTATGGCGATGCGCACCGCGCCTGGCTGCGCCGTGCGCAGCGATGGATTGCCGAAGTGCCGCGCCGGTTCGCCGTCGACCGCGTGAGGATAAGTGAGGATGATGCTAAGCGGCTTATCCGCGCTGTCGGCCTGCAAGGCGGCATAGGCCGCTTTGGCGTCATCGATCGCATAGCGGGGCGCGACCAGATCATCGATCCGGACGGCGCCATTCGCCAGCAGGCCGAGATAGGCCTGCATGTTACGGTTCTCGGTCCAGCGTACATAACCGGCCGGATAGTCGAGACCGCCTTCTTCGTAATTGCGGTCGTAGCGGCCGGGACCGTACGAACTCGAGATACGGAAATCAATTTCCTTAGCGTAGATGTCCGCGCGGTCGAAGCTGATCGGAACATCGCCGATCAACACGACGCGGCCCTTGCGGCGGCACATCCGCAGCGCCGAACCAAGAAGCTTCTCTGACGCCGTCGCAGCAGTCACAATGACGGCGTCAGCGCCAAGCCCGCCGGTGAGCCGCGCCACTTGTTGCTCGGCGTCGTCACTTCCGTCCAACGCGACATCGAGGCCGTGCGCGTGCGCCTGCGAAAGTCGCGCCGGATTGAGATCAGCGCCAAGCGTGCGGATGCCCGAAGCCTTCAACAGGCGGGCCGTGAGCTGGCCGAGGATGCCGAGGCCGATGATGACGAAGGTCTCCCCCACCGTCGGCTCAGCGCGGCGGATGCCGTGCAGTGCAATGGCGCCGAGCGCCACCGTAGCCGCCGCTTCGTCACCGATACCATCGGGCCTGGGCACGACTAGATTGCGTGGTACGCAAACATACTCGGCATGGAAGGCCGCCTGCGAGCCGGCGCAGGCGACCCGGTCGCCAGGGAAGATGTCGGTAACGCTCTCAGCTACCGCCACCACGGTACCGGCGAGCGAATAGCCCATCGGATGCGCTTGCCCGAGATGCGACCGCACCAGCTCGTGTGTCTTGGCAAAGCCCTGCGTGCGTACCATCTCGATAACGCGGCGCATTTGGTCGGGGCGCTTCAGCGCGCGCTTCCAGAGCGGCAGGTTGCTCGCCTTCACACCGGATAGCTCGGTGCCAACAGAAATGCATGAGGCAGCCGTGCGCACCAGCACCGCGCCCGCTTCGACCCGCGGCGCGGGAACGTCGGACACCTCAATTCCGGCCTGCGTCAACAGAACCTGCTTCATATCTGCGTCCGCATCCGCTGCCTTCGAAGAACTTTAGCCGAGAAATTTAGGATCGGTCCGATCCTAGCATGCGCCGAGAAAACGCGCGACTTCTACTCAATCATCGGTTTGGATAAGCACAGCCAGCCCTGACGGCAGAGACTTGTTTCGATCCCAATTTGAGCTATTCCTAGCAAATGCAGACGTTTCCCCGTGTCCTTTTTGTTACACCCCTCGCATTCAATCCGTTCACTGGCGGGGGGGCGACTTTCACATCGCTGTTTACGGGATGGCCGAAGGATTGCTTAGCCACGATCCACAACGACATCAACCCAACCCCAAACGATGTTTGTGAAAACTACTACGCTCTTCGCACTGATGAGCTGGATTTCATCGAGCCCTTTGGCTCGCTTCGGCGCCGTATGCGGCCTACCCAAGCGTCGGGGCCGAACTTGAGCCCCTCCTCTTCCAATTTGCCATCGGCGCCGTGGCCCCGCTTGTCCTGGCTCGATGCAGTCAGGAAAAATTTTCTTGGTGACAGCATTCCGGAGCGCAGCCAACTCACGCCTGAATTACATCAATGGATTTCCGAATATCGACCACAAGTCATTTACACGATTCTGGGCAGCAACGGCATGATGAGCTTGGTAGAGAAAATTCGTTCGACATTTCATTTGCCCCTGGTAGTTCACATCATGGATGACTGGTCGGCTGCGTGGCATCGGCGCGGCATTTTTGCGCCGATCGAACGTTTCCGAATGAACGGATGGCTCAAGCACTTCTTTACGGTGGCCGACAACTGTCTCGGAATATCTCCGGCGATGTGCGAGACCTATACGAAGCGGTACCATCGTCCCTTCACCGCGTTTCAGTACACTCTCGATGTTGACCGATGGACTACCCTTGCGAAGCGCGACCTCGACAGCGCCCAGCCTCCGGAGTTTCTCTATATCGGATCAATCTTTCCCGACGCGCAACTTCAATCTCTGATTGATTGTGCGCAGGCCGTATCCGAATTGAACCAGGAGGGCTATCATTGCAAATTGCGGATCGTAACGACGGCGATAAACATTACCCGCTATCGCCATCTACTTGAATTGCATTCGACCATCACGATGTCGATTTCGGAAGCCGACGAACCCACATTTTTCCACATGCTCGCCGGTGCGGACGTACTGCTTCTCCCAGTCAATTTCGACACCCACAGCGTCAATTTCATTCGCTACTCAATGCCCACCAAGGTGCCGTCCTATCTCGTCTCGGGAACGCCCTGTCTCGTTTATGGATCCAGGGAAACCGCACAAGTGCGTTACGCGCTCGACTACGGATGGGGCCACGTGATCACGCAACGCTCAGTGCCCGCGCTTAAAGCAAGCCTCCGCTGCATTGCGAACGACCTGCCTGTGCGTCGGCGCCTTTCTGAAGCAGCACATAAAGCCGCAATCAACCACGATGTGAAACGAGTGCGCCCGGCCTTTCACAATGTCCTCCACGAAGCTGCGGCGAAGTTGGGCGGGCCCGCATGAGCGGACTGAACCAAAGCGAACGCACGCGAGATTTCTTCGACGAGACCGCAGAGGGTTGGTCATCACGTTACGATCGCGATTCGAGCATGGCTTTGCGGCGCCAACGATTTGCCGATGCACTGCAGTCGCGCCAAGCCGCACCGTCCGACATCCTCGATTTTGGCTGCGGATCGGGCGACATCGGGCGACATCTGGCGGGTTGCGGCTACAGGCTGACAGGGTGTGATCTGTCCGCCGCGATGATCGAGCAGGCCCAAGCAGCCGACATATCGCGTGATGTGCAGTGGGTAGCTCTCGAGAAAGTGCCACCGGCCTCGCCTCTACCTTTTGACGGTTCATCATTCGATGCGGTCATTTCGTCGAGCGTCCTCGAATATGTTGAGACTATCGACGTTACTTTGAGCGAAATCGCCCGCATCCTCAAACCGGGCGGCTGGATTTTCGCCACCGTTCCCGACATGAGGTCGCCGTCCCGACAGCGCGAACTCTGGTTGCGCCGCGCCTCAATGATCCCCCTTCTGGCTACGATTCTCGACCACAGCCGATGGCGTGAGGGAGCACGATACCAACGGATTTCCATCAACCGCTGGCCAAGCGCGAAATGGTATGCCGCCCTGCAAGCAGCTGGCTTCCAAGTCGAACCCTTGCCGGAATGCACCGGCCCACTGGTACTGCTATCCGCGCGAAAGATGTCTAACAAATCCTGAGGAATGCGGAGCCCACTCCCTCTCAGAGTAAGTCCCGGTAAATCACCAGCGTCTGCTCGACGCAACGTTCCCAAGAAAACAGCGCACGCCGCGCATGGCCGCGGAGCACCAGGTCTTCACGCAGCGCGGACGACTCGGCGATGCACAGCAGCGCATCGCGCAGGGCTTCAATATCCTTCGGATCGAATGGCAGCCCGGCATCGCCCATCACTTCGGGAAGCGACGAAGTATTGCTGCTCAGCACTGGGCAACTCGCCGACATCGCCTCTAGCAGCGGAATTCCAAAGCCTTCATAAAGCGACGGATAGACGAAGGCCGTCGCGTTCGCATAGGCCGCGCCCAGTACATCGTCGCCACCTCGCAGGTGCACCACCGCCTCTGGCGCAAGACCAAGCGCAGCAGCTGCAGCTTGTTCATTTCTGGTGAGCGGCTCGCCGCCGAAGCAGGCAATGCGGAAGCTACCGGCTAGGCGTGACGCATCGGCAAAGGCATGCAGCAGCGCGTCGAAATTCTTGTAGGCCGAGCGGTTGCCGACAAAGAGAAAGTAAGGCGCGCCCGACAGTTCGAAAGGCGGCGCGCACCCAGTAAAGCCGCTGAAATCCTTGTAGGCCAGATGCGTGACGCTGGTGCGCTCGACGGGAAAATCGAACAGCTCGCACAGATCTTTACGGGTATTGTGCGAGATGCAGATGACGTGATCGCAGCGCGCCAGCGCGGCCTTCTTGTGCGCCGTGGTCGGATTTCCAGGAAAATAGATTTCGTGGATCATATCGTACATGGTGGTGATCCGCCGCCGCGTCCGCGTGAGAAACGGTGCCGGCGAGAAGAACGTCTCATGCACAATATCGGCGGAGAACAGCGAACTCAGCACCGGCGCTGTGGTTTTAAGTACAAACCGGCAAACCCGGTGCGCGCCGCGCTGGTCCGGCAGGCCCACCCCGAAGACCGGCGCCGTCGCGCTAGCCGACAAAATTTCGTTGCGATGTAGGGGCGCAACGATCCGAGCCGAGACGCCGGGATGCGCGCTCAGACTCTCGGCAAGCGTGGTGAAGTAGCGGCTGACGCCACCGGCACGCTGCTCGACAAATATCTGGCCGTCAAAAAGAACTTTCACGTAAAGTAACCGGTCAGGCCGTTGCGGTCTTGCGGCGTTCAAGCTCGCCTTCGACCAGCCTGCCGACGATATCGGGCATGGTGAGCGACGCCTTCCACTTGAGTTCGCGCTCGGCCTTGGCCGCACTGCCGACGCTGTAAGCCAACTCATAGGGCCGCTGGAGCGTATCGTCGATGTCGACATGGTCGCGCCAGTTGAGCCCAAGACACGCAAAGGCGTCGTGCGTGAAATTCTCAAGGCTGGCCGGCTTGCCGGTGGCGATAACAAAATCCTCTGGCGCCGGCTGCTGCAGCATACGCCAAATGGCCTCGACATATTCCGGCGCCCAGCCCCAATCGCGGACGATCGAAATATTGCCGAGCTTCAGGCGTTTCGCGGCACCCTGTTTGATATCCACGGCGGCCCGGACGATCTTCTGGGTGACGAACCGCATATTGCGGAGCGGCGATTCATGGTTGAAGCATATCCCGGAACAGGCATAGAGGCCGTAGCCCCTGCGGTACCCTTCAACGAACCAATGGGCGGCGGCCTTCGACACTCCATAAGGGCTATGCGGGCGAAACGCCGTCGATTCATCGGCCGGTCTGCCGCCGGTATCGCCGAACATTTCGCTGGTCGATGCGCTGTACAGCCGCATCTCGCCGCCGAGGAAGCGAATGGCCTCCAGCAGGTTCAGCGTCGCATTGCCGATGCTGCTCAAGGTCTCGATCGGCTGCTCGAACGACAGACCGACCGAAGATTGCGCCGAAAGATTGTAGATTTCGTCCGGGCACACCGCGCGCAGGGTCTCGATCACGCTGCGGTAATCTGTCAGATTCGACGAATGCACCTGGATCTTGTCCAGGATGCCCAGCCGCTGCAAACCCTCGAAATGGGCGGAATCGACATCACGCGACGTTCCGTGAACCTCGTAACCCTTGGCGAGCAACAGCTTCGACAGATATACGCCGTCCTGGCCACTGACGCCGAAGATAAGTGCGCGTCTTGCGTTCATGCAATTAGGTCCACTGCACGGCGTTGCCGGCCGCCCATGCTGGCGAATAGATGTCATCGCAGCCCGAAAGGGTCGTCACGATGCCCGTCTCAATGTTCAGCAACGGCATGTGCGCAACGATCGCCTTCCGCGCCGCCCCTCCGATGAAGGTCAAACGCCCTTCATCATCGCGCGCCTCGCGCACCGCCGAGGGATAGGCCCAGACCGCACCGAGCGCGCCCAGAATGGACGGCGCGAGATCACCGCGCACGAAGAACGCATTGCATCCGGTAGAGGTCGTGCCGACGAATTTATAGCCCTTTTGATTTGCCAACCCGATCAACGCCTTGATCGAAGCACCGAAGTACAAGTTCGAAGCATGCGCCAATGAGCGTTGAAAATCGGCGCGATAAGGAACCGTCAACGCGAGGCGGTCTCCCAAAACGGCATTGTATTCGCAGACGACAATCGCGGGCATCGCAACGTTTATCGCCTCCCAGATCCAATAATCGTTGCCATCGACATCGATACTCAGCAGACCAAGATCGCCACTAAATCCTGCGTCGTGAACCAGATGGTTGATGTTGTTGCAGTCGACAAACGCACACTGCGCGGTGAGTTCGTGACGCCAATACACATCCTGGCTCCGGATATCCGCGACGTAATCCTGCGAGCCGTCGAGCAGCAGCCCGCGCCAATTGCGCAATTGCAGCAGCAGCCGCGTGTTGGATTCCCGGTAATCCTGCACCCCGAATTCGACGAAACTGCGCGGAATACCCGGCAAGCGCTCGACGAGCCAGTCGATGATGCCGTCCTCGCCCCATTGCGAAAACCCGCGGAACTCGGCGGCATCCAGGCGGTCGATCCACTCACGACTGCGCGTGGCGTCCGCGGCCATCTGCGCCTGCAAGATCAGGCTACGCTCCGCCATCCCTCGCAGCGGAGCCATAGAGCTCCTAAGCATACGACGTAGCGACTCTCTAGCGAATGAAAATGGGTTCAACTCTCGGACCGCCGTTTGCCAGCCGTTCGAAGCCAAGGCCTTATGTGCGCAAAATAGAATGGATAAAACTCGGCATGAAATTGGCTATAGGCCGCCCAAACGTTCAACTTCAGTAATCGCTTCATCAAAGACAGCCGTTGCGCGAGGTCGAACGACGACGACAGCTTCATTGCGTAGATGCTGACGTGATAGAACGGAAACAGCCAACCCATCCAGTGGGTTCGGTATTTCCGCCAGACATTCGCCTGGCTGCTAATTCCTGCCGCACCGGACACCATCATGCCTCTTTCGGTGCGATGAATGTTGCCACGGCTGGCGAGGTACAGATCGACAGCCCAATCCGCGCCAAAAAACGACCGGCCGACAGCTTCACAATCTCGCAAAACGTCTTTCCGGATTAGCGCATAGAAGATGCCGTGCGACACCCAGCTGTGGTCGAAAAATGCATCGAAACGCTCTGCGATGTCTCCTTCAATTGAGAAAGTGACCAGGCCGCGTCCTTCCAAACGGTTTGGGCAGGTCGAAGCCACGTAGTCCGGATGCGTTTCAAGAAAGCCTACATTTTCCTCCAGGAATTCCTGCGATCGAATGTCGTCGGATGCCGACCACATGAAATAAGGTCCTCGCGCCTGATCCAACACAAATTCGAAATTCCGCTCCGCGCCAATGTTCTTTGCCTGGCGGAAGTAGCGGATCCGGGCGTCCTGAGCGGCATATTTCGCGCAGATGGCGGCGGTAGCGTCCGTCGAGGCGTTGTCGGAAATGATGATCTCGAAATCCCGAAAAGTTTGCTGCAACAAGGCGCGGAACATCGCGTCCAACGTCGCGGCGCCGTTGTAGACCGGCACCCCGATCGAGACCCTCGGATTGGATGAATTCAAGAGACGTCCTTGACGCGGGGCGACAAAGTCAGTCGCGCACGCGTTTGAGATAGCCGTCCGGGGCAACGGTCACCAAAAGTTTGTTGTCGATAGACTTGTCGATTTCGAATTCGGCATGCGACTTCAGAAACTCGTGGACCGCAGTCTTCGGGTTATTGCCTGGGCCCCACGGGCGATCGGGAAACATCTCCTGCGCGAAATCCTCGATTACCGTATCGAACACGATGCAGTAGCTGCCGACGCTGGCCAGCGAGGCATAGGCCTGCAATTCGGCGAGCACGTGGTCGTGCGTGTGGTTGCTGTCGAGGCAGACCAGCACCCGCTTGTAGCCGGCCGCGAAATCGCGAACCTTTTTTACCACCTCTGGCGCAATGCTCGATCCCTGGATCATCCCGATCCGCGAGGCCATGGGATGGGCCTCGATCGCGGCCCGATTATGGGTACGGATGTCGATGTCCACGCCCAGCACCTTGCGCGCGGAAACTCTCGGATCCAACCGCTGGCCGCTCACGACAGCGTCGCCCATGTCCAGCAGCGCGAGCATCGACGCGCTAAAGATCAGCGAGCCACCATGCGCGATGCCAGTTTCGACGATCAGGTCCGGCTTCACGGCCCAGATCAGTTCCTGCATCGCAACCATATCTTGCGGATACTGGATGATCGGGCGGCCCTGCCACGAAAAATTGTATGAGTATTTGGGCTGCGTCGAGGCACGCATGAAAGCGGCTGCCGCAGAGCGCAATTCGTCATTGGCTTCGTAGCCGGCGATCCGGTCGGCGACTTCCCTGTTGAAGTCGCTCACATCGCTCCCGCTGGCGTCAAACGCTTCTCTCATCATCTTGTCGATGTCCTTGAAATGAAGTGGATGGTGTTAGCGTCCGGGGCGTCCGAGAACGCAAGGTGGATCAAGCGGATCGTGCGGCCGTGCCCCGAACTTGAGCAGATCGCGTCGGCCATATTTATCGGCGACCCGCTCGGCCAGTTCGCGGACGGTAGTCGAAACGCCGGAACACACATTGATTGGACCTTCGTCGTCACTCACTGCGGCGTGCGCAATCAGCCGGCCCGCCTCGCGCACATCCAGGTAATCGCGTATCTGCTCGCCGCTGCTCAATTCGGCCGGCTCTCCGGCCGACAGGCGCGCGTGCAGATAGGGTACGAGCCGGCCTTCCGCCTCCCCCTCTCCGTACAGATAGAAAAGACGGCACCATGCGAAGCGTACGCCCTGCGCCGGCAGCCATTGCGTCAGCGCAAAAAAGGCTGCCGCCTTCGCCCCCGCGTAGACGGTTGCCGGCCGCAACGGCGTATCGACCGACAGCACATCCGACGAAAGGTCGTACTCGAAGCAGGTCCCGATACCGACGAAGCGCCGCACGCCGGCATTTGCACACCCTCCCGCCAGGGCAAGAGTGCCCTCGAGACAGGTCATATTCTCTGGCGACTGGAGGTAGAGGCCCGGCTTCGCGTACCAAGCAGCATGAATGACGGTATCCATGCCGGTACAGGCGTGTGTCCACCAATCGACCGTTTCGCGAAATATGTCCAGCGTCTCGAAACTTTCGGCCGCGTCTTCCAAGCGACTGCCCGCGCGCACCACGGCCCGGACCGTACAGCCTGCAGCGTTGAGGTGACGCAATACCTGCCGTCCGACGAAGCCGGTCGCGCCGGTAAGAAGAATCTTACGGTTCATGTGATTCGCAACCTCGGTACAGCGGTTACGAAGCGCATGCCCTGGGCCGCGAGCTTCGCGTTCTGCTCACGCACTTCCGCGGCAATGTTCCACGGCAGAATTAGCAGATAGTCCGGCTGCCGGTCGGTCAGCGCGGCAGGCGATAGAATCGAGACATGACTCCCCGGCATGAAGCGGCCCTGCTTCGACGGCGCGGCGTCGCAGACAAATGGCAGCAGGTCCGGCTTTACCCCTGCATAATTGAGCAGCGTATTGCCCTTCGCCGCCGCGCCGTAGGCCGCGACAGACTTCCCGCTCCGCTTGGCGTCGATCAGAAACGCAAGCAGGTCGTCCTTGACGCGGTCGGCACGCGCCTGGAAGGCCTGATACACCGCAAGTTCTCGCAGACCCCGGCGCGCTTCCTCGGCGAGAAGACTCGCGACCACAGGCGCTTTGGCACGCGCATCGCCGGCATGGCAGCCGTAGACCCGCAGGCTGCCGCCGTGGGTCGGCAATTCCTCGACGTCGAAGACGCGCAGTCCCGCCGCCTCAAAGATACGCGTAACGCTGTACAACGACAGATAAGAGAAATGCTCGTGGTAGACCGTGTCGAACTGGACATGTTCTAGCATCCGCATCACATGCGGGAATTCGAGCGTCACCGTGCCGCCTGGCTTCAGTGCGGCTTTGAGACCGCGGCTAAAGTCGTTGATATCCGGCACATGCGCAAAGACATTGTTGCCGGCGATCAGATCGGCCTGCCGTCCCTCGGCCGCGAGTCGCTTGCCCAGCGTTTCGCCAAAAAACTCACGCAGCACCGGGAGGCCCTGCGCCTCGGCCGCCGCCGCTGTGCCGGTGGTCGGCTCGATGCCGAGACACGGGATGCCCGCCGCAACGAAATTCTTCAACAAGTAACCGTCGTTCGAGGCAACCTCGATTACCATACTCTCTTTGTTGAGCCCGAGCCGGCGCGTGACGTCGCCTGCATAGCGCTCGGCATGTGCGAGCCAACTCGACGACGTGCTGGAGAAATAGGCGTAGTCGGCGTCGAACATGTCCTCGGCGCGGGCGAAATCCTCGGTCTGCACGAGCCAGCAGCGGTCGCAGACCCGCAAGCGCAGCGGAAGGTATCGTTCCGGTTTCGACAGGTCGTCGCGCGACAGATAGGCGTTCGACGGCGGCGCGAAGCCGAGGTCGAGAAACCGATGCTCAAGCGGCGCGGCGCAATGACGACACTTCATAGCGTCACGCCCTCGAAATCGGGGTCCATCGGCGGATGGCCGGCATCGCGCTCGGACATTTCCGCGATAGCGAGCGGCCAGGCAATGGCGAGCGTTGCATCGCGCGGGTTCAACCCACCTTCCGCAGTCGCCACGTAGGGCGCCGAATGCACATAGAGCAGTTCACATTCCTCCGATAGCGCCTGAAAGCCATGCGCGAAACCTGTCGGGATCAGGAGCGCCAACTGGTTCTCGGCCGATAGTTGCTGCGCATGCCAGCGCAGAAAGGTCGGCGAACCCTTGCGCAAGTCCACCGCCACATCGAACACCGCGCCGCGCAAGCAACTGACCAACTTGGTTTCGGCATGCGGCGGATACTGGAAGTGCATTCCGCGCACCGCACCACGCCGCCGGGTCAGCGTCTGGTTGATTTGAGCCACTGGACCGTTCCAGCCCGCCTCGGCCAGCTCATCCGCACAAAACAACCGCGACAGGAAACCCCGCGAGTCGCCGAGATGCTGCCGCTCGACAAGCTTGAGGCCGGAGAGGGGAAGATCCGTCACCGTCAAACGCCTCACGCTGCAGCCCCGTAAGCCGCGATCTCGGCCTCGCAAAGCATTTGGGCGGCAGCGCCATCGCGTTGCGCGCGGTACCAGGCCAGGCTGCGCCCCACTGCCTGAGCCGTGGCCCAAAGAGGTTCAAACCCGAGCGTGGCCCTCGCCTTGGCGATGTCCAGCGCCAGTATGCCTGCCTCGTGCGGGCCTTCGGTGCCGTCGCCCCAGCGAACTTCGCCCTCACCATAGGCTGCGCGGGCAAGATTGACGACGGCGCGTACCGGCGCGGCACCCTCCGTCGCGGGACCGAAATTATATGCACCGGCCAGCGCCGGACGATCCCAGAGTGTTTCAGCGAGTATGAGATAACCCGCCAGCGGCTCCAATACATGCTGCCAAGGCCGTATAGCGGCAGGCCGGCGGACATGAAGCGCTTCGCCCGCCTGCCAAGCGCGGACAGCGTCCGGCAGTAGTCGGTCTTCGGACCAGTCTCCGCCACCGATGACATTGCCTGCCCGCGCGCTGGCGACGGCAACGCCCTGCTCACTCAGAAAGGCATCGCGATAGCTGGCAATCACGACTTCCGCCGCCGCCTTGCTGGCACTGTAGGGATCGTGGCCGCCTAGTTCGTTCGTCTCGCGAAAAGGCACAGCCTGTTCGAGATTACGATACACCTTGTCGGTCGTCACCATCACCGCGACGCGCGCGCCATCCAGGCCGCGCAGCGCATCAAGCACATGCGCCGTGCCCATGGCATTGGTCGCGAAGGTGCCAACCGGATCGCGGTAGCTGGCGCGCACCAGAGCCTGCGCTGCGAGATGCAGCAATATCTGCGGCCGCGCCGCCTTGACGACTGCCGCCAGTCGCGCCGCGTCGCGGATATCCTGAAGGTGGCTGTCGCAAAGCCCGCCAACATCGGCCAGCGTGAACAGGCTAGGCTCGTCCGCCGGCGGCAACGCGACACCTGTGACCTCCGCCCCAAGACGCCGGAGCCACAGTGCCAGCCACGCGCCCTTGAAGCCGGTGTGGCCGGTCAACAGAACACGCTTGCCACGCCAAAAACTGGCGTCGGGCCGGCGTGGCGTAGTCATGACCACTTCTTCCACGGGGCGCGGCCGGACGCCCACGATTCTTCCAGCTGATTTTTATCGCGCAGCGTATCCATCGGCTGCCAAAAGCCGTGGTGCTCGAAGGCCATCATCTCGCCCATGGTGGCGAGCTTGCTCATCGGCTCAGCCTCCCAGGGAGTCGCATCGCCCTCAATCAGGTCAATGCACTTCGGCGACAGCACGAAGAAACCACCGTTGATCAGGCCGCCGTCGCCGCGCGGCTTTTCGGCAAAGCCCGTAACGCAGTCGCCCGAGCGCTCTAGCGCGCCATAGCGGCCCGGCGGCTGCACCGCCGTCACCGTTGCCAGCTTACCGTGGGCGCGATGAAAGGCGATAGACGCCTTGATATCGACGTCGCCCAGTCCGTCGCCATAGGTGAAGCAGAAACAACCTTCATCCTTGAGATAGTCCCGCACCCGCTTGAGCCGGCCACCCGTCATTGTGCTTTCGCCGGTATCGACCAGCGTCACGCGCCACGGCTCGGCCATGCGTCGATGGACCGTCAACGCATTGGTCGACATATTGATGGTCACATCCGACATATGCAGCACGTAGTTCGCGAAATATTCCTTAATCAGATAGCCCTTGTAGCCGCAGCAGATGATGAAGTCGTTCACGCCGTGGGCGGAGTAACACTTCATGATGTGCCAGAGGATCGGCTTGCCGCCGATCTCGATCATCGGCTTGGGCTTGAGATGCGTCTCTTCCGAGATGCGCGTTCCCAACCCGCCGGCGAGAATCACCGCAATCATGACTGCCGCTCCATGGATTCGATCGTGAATTCCCGACCGTAGTGCCTGTAGTCCATCCGAAAATCGCCCGAGCGAACGAACGCGCGCAGCGCCGTCGAAACCTTTTCGTGCTTCTCCGGCGACCATTCTTTCAGCCAGCGATCGTAGGCCGCCGGCGTAAACTGCTGGGCATAACCGCCAAGGTCCTCGACAGCGCCATTGTAGCTATCGAAGAACATATCCTGGGTATTGAAGATGTACCGCATGAAGTAATATTCGTAGACTTTGCGAATATCGATATTCAGCTTGAGATTTGGCAGGTCCGCCAGCAGCGCACGGTAATGCTCGACGTCCCTGGCATGCACGTTGAAGTCATAGGCAATATGCGGGTTATTCTGCGAGGCGTTTATGACCGGCACACCCAGCGCCGCATATTCGAAGGCGATCGTGCCATAAGACGTCAGCGCGCAATCGATGCCTTCGGCGATGATCTGGTGATGCGAGGCGTCCGACGGCAACAGCGTGAACTTCGGATACCGCGCAACGAAGGTATCTATGATTTCCTTGGTGCCCGGCAAATAGTCCGGGTGGGTCTTGATGTACCAGTCGTAGTCGGTGACTTCGGTTATCTGGCCGAGGAAATCCAGCCATTCATAGAAGTCCGGAAAGATATTGTTGCCGTAACTGTGCGGGCTGTCAAAGAAGCAATGCGTCGCGATGAGGATTTTCTTACGTGGCGATTCACGGAGCAACCGCACATGGCGTGAGCTGCCATAAGCAGACTTGGTGGAATAGTGCATGTCCACTCCCACCGCGCCGGCAAAACGCTTCTCGATCCGCCGCTTGGCTTCCGCCAGACCCGCCTCCTGCATCGCCGGCGGCAACGCGGCGAAGCGCTCGGGGAAATAGACGTAGTCGTTATAGGCGAACATGTTATCCGGCCGCATTCGGTACACATGCGTGACATTCGCCTGATAGGCCTCGACGCCGCGCTGAAGCGCCATTCGCAGCGGGATGGCCAGCGTGTACACACAATGACTGACATTGACGGCGCGCACGTCGTGCGTCTCGAAATAATCCTGCCAGAAGGCGAAGACTTCGAGGCATTGGCGGAGAAATGTACGGAATTCCTCCGCGTCGAGGTCGATGGTGGGCTTCCGGAAGCCCATCAGGAAAGTGTCGTAGACTAGGTCGCCAATCCAGACGCCATCGATCGTCAACGCCTCAACATCGGCTTTGGTTCTCAGCCGGCCGATGATATCGGCATAGATCGCGCAAGCCTTCGCCATATGCGCGGCCGTCGGCGAGATGGCGAAGATGCTGTCGGCGCCGAAGGAACGATAAACGCCCCACTCGTTGCGTTTGGCCATTTTCTCAATGGCGAAAAAAAGCCTTCGTTGCCAGTTGTCCGTAAGGCCGGGACTATAGGCTTTTATCTGCGCTTGATGTTCTTCGGCCAGCGTATTGGCAAGATGACTGTAGGCGATATGCGCTGACTGCATCGTGTTCAGTTCAAATAGAACCACACGCTGACGTGCCTTCGCCGGACGACCAAACACGCGCCCGTTGTGCGCCGTGAACCGGCCGACGGCCGGATGCTGCCGCAACCTGCCCAGCGCGTAGCTGAGCTTGTCGAAGAGACCGAACCCCATTATCGCACCGACGCGATCGTTCTCGCGGCGCCGCCGGTGTCGGCCGAAGCCACCCGCGCCTGCAAGGATTCGATTTCGGTTTGCGGCAGCATACAGGGCCGCCCGCCCGGCGGGATGCAGCTCATCACGCGGCGCCGCGCAAGCAGGCCTATAACCATCGCCATACTCTCGCAGCCGACCACGACATCTGCATCGATAACTTCTTCGAACAGCGAGCGGCCGCCGCCGCGAACGATCGGCAGGCCGAACTCCCGCAGAGCCCAATCGTATTTATCCGGCTTTTCAGACGGATGCGGCCGCAGCACGATTTGCCCGACGGGCGCGCCCAGCGCGTCGAGATGCGTCAGGAAATATCGCAGCGCATCTTCCTCGACATAACCCCAATGCCGCTCGTTGCCGTATTCCAGCAAAGCGTGCTCGCGCAGCGGCTCGCAGACATAGAGGATACGCAGCCCTCCGCCCCCGGGAGCCGGGCCGCGCTTGAGGCTGGCAAGCTCGCTTCGCAGATCTGCAAAATAGGGATTATCGAGGTGCCGAACCGCGAGTCCCGGAAAAAGCGCTTCTGCGCGCTCTCGGGCCAGCGTATCGCCGACCCAGATTTCATCCGGCAGATGAGTCTTGCTGTTGCGCATGAAGCGCTCGCGATAATTGACCCAGTGATCGAGGAAGACCGCCGACGGCTTGCCCCGATCGCGCGCCAGCGCGATGGCGCGCCATTCGATATCAGATTGCCAGCTCGTGCCGCACAGCAGGCTGTCGGAGGCGGCGAGCGCGTCTTCAAGGGGCCACAGCTGCACCGGCCCGAGCTTGCGCTCGAAGATCTTTACCGCCGGACCGGCCAGCACGAATCGGCAGTCCGGCTTTCGCTGCCGGACATAGCTGGACAGGATCTCCGCCCCGCCGGCGTCGTGGGAAATAACACAAAGCATTTAAGTCGGCCGCCTGCGGATGTTAGAGGTTGGCCAATAGTGGCCGCAGTTTGGAGGCAAGATTTGTGGAAGACCGTTGCTTCATTAGGTCATTTAAATTCTCGCTCAGAATATTTCCACCTCGCTTGGTTTGCAGCGCGTAGAAATCCGGGGCCGATACAGAAACTTGAAAAATCGAGTAGGGCGCTCCGTCTCTCCATCCCATATTGGGCATGAACCCGTTCACCCTATAACCAATCAATGATAATGAATTTACCCATTTCCAAAGCCCCTCATGTTGACCGGCAAAAAGCGTATAAAGATTCAAGCGATCAAACGCATGCTTAGTCATTAGAGCCATTGCTTCCAATGCTCCGCCTCGTGGACGTTCATGACCCATCACAATTCTGATTTCGGCAATACGGCTAACGTGGTCGATATGTTTCAGAGCAATAACGCCTATGTGCTTCCTAGTCGAATTATCCTCGATGGAAAGCAGAAGCGTGCATGGGTCTTTCAAATCGCCTGCAACGATGTCTCGCTCCTGCTCTCGCGTGACAGGCCAAACACCGTGACTTAGAAACTTGGTGACTTCTTGGTCATTGAACCAAGAGTGCCACTCACCTTCCAGCACATCCTTTTGCAGGTCCGGCTGCCGCAACGAAACTACTGATCCTGAAAGGAATGCTTCCATGATTGCCATCTTCAGACCTCGTTCAAGAGGTGAAGCTTAAATGATATTTCGCGCACAAAGATCATCGCAGCGTCTCCAGTGAGGCCCAGACCTTGCGGAACGCGGCGGCGATCAGGTCTACATCCGCGTCGCTGAGTTCGAATACGCACATCTCAATGCCCATGAAGGTTTCGTCATGCAGCCGCTCGGCTACGGGGCAGATGCCCTTGCGATAGTCGACGTCGCGCTTGCAGAAATCGGCACTCCACGGAAAGCCATGCGATCCATAGGCGATCTTGTTCTGATACATCGGCAGCAGGTGGACGTTCTGGTAGCCACGAGCGAGGGCGCCGACGCCTTCCGCTTCCAACGCCTCGCAGATCGAGTCGCGCGACACGCCCAGCCGTTCGATGTCGAGGATGAGGGGATAGACGTAATAGGAATGCGTGCAGCCGGGCTTGACTACTGGCGCGCGCAAACCGGGCAGATCGGCAATGCCGGCAGTCAGGCGGTCGGCCATGCGCCGGCGCCGCTCGACCAGATAATCGAGCTTCTTGAGCTGCTCCAAGCCGATCGCGCATTCGATCTCGCCGAGTCGGAAGTTATAGCCAATCATATTGGAGAGATTGGAAATGCCCTTGTCGCCCACGACCGCTTCCGCATGGTTGCGGATCAGGCGCATGCGCTCGGCCAGGTCATCATTATCGGTGACCATGATGCCGCCTTCGCCGGTGTGAATGTGCTTGTGGTAGTTGAGGCTATAGCCGCCAATGTCCGCAAGCGTACCGGCATATTTGTTATGGTAACGCGCGCCAATGGCCTGCGCGGTGTCGGAGACAAGCTTCAGCCCATGCTTCTGCGCAATGTCGGCGAGGTTCGTCATGTCGGCGGAATGACCGAAGATATCCACCGCCAGGATCGCCTTGGTCTGCGGCGTGATATTCGCCTCGACCGACTTCGGGTCGAGGCAGAAGGTCTTGGGCTCGATGTCGGCAAAGACGGGGATCGCATTCCAGTGCAGAATCGCCGTTGCCGTGGCGCACATGGTCCAGGGGCTGACGATAACCTCGTCGCCTGGCTCAACGCCGATGGCACCCACGGCGGCGATCAGGCCCGAAGTCAATGAATTGACCGTTACCGCATGCTTGACGCCGAATGCCTTCTCACTCGCACGCTCGAAAGCTTGCACATTAGGCCCGCCGTAAAAGTCCGGGTCCCAGCAGCCGAGGAATTGGGACAGCACACCGCTGTCGATGACGCGGCTGGCCGCGGCCATCTCCTCCTTGCCGATGGAATTGTAGCGGCTGAACGGCGCGGAGATGGTCTTTGGACCGCCATGCAGCGCCAGACGCTCGCTCGTCAGAGAGCCACTCATCGTTGCTCCTTTATCGCTACCAGAATTTCAAGCGTCCGCAAGGCCTCGACCCCGGTACAGATGCGGCCCGCGCGTCCGTCAAGGTATTCGGCGAGTTGATCGGCCACATGCCATTGCGCATAGGCAAGATCGTTGGCGATGACCTCCGGTACAGGATCGAGGATCGTGTAGCCTGCGACGGCGGTATCGGTGATCGCGTTCTGCCAGAGAATTTCCTCGCCGCCGCGCTCGTAGCGTAGCCGGCCGTTGCCCGCGATCAACTCCACGGTGTAGTGCGAAAACATCTCCTCGCGCGCGGCAAGAAAATAGGCCTTTGTCCCCTGCGCAAAGGTTAGAACCACATCCGGCTCGGGGTCGCGACCGTCCCACACTCTCCCGGAAGCGATTATCTCAAACGAGATCACCTCGCCGAGCCAGTGTTTCAACAGATCGACAAAGTGCGATCCGTTGTTAAAGATACCCTTCGAATACCAGACAACGGCCTTCTCCGGCGCGGTGATCGATCCAGCAGCGAGCCGGCGCTTCACCTCTGCCACGCCGCGATCCGCGCGGCGCATATAGTTCACAAAAAGAGCGCAGTCGCGGCTGGCGCATAGTTCGACAATCTCACGTGCCTCGGCAAGGCCATAGGCCAACGGCTTTTCGCAAAGAATTGCCTTCGGGCGGCCAGCCCCTAGCACGTCACGCACGGAGTCACAGTGCCGTTCCGTCGGCGCCGCGACAACCACCAAATCCGGCGAAAGCGACTTGACCGCCGTAACAGCATCGGAAAAAGTCGGCGCGCCATAGTGCTTCTCGAACAGCGCACGGCGCGTACCCGATGGATCGACCCCACCGACGAGACGAAAGGCGTCGTGACGGGAAAATCCACGCGCATGTGTCACCGCCAGCAGCGCTGGATCCTGTGCAAGGTCATAACCCATACCGATCTGCCCGAGACCGACAATCAACACACTCAACGTCACGTATCGCCCTTTCGTGTGACGTCACTGTTGATGGCGACCCAGTCGGGATTCTTCCGAAGCAGCCGCAGCGTATCGAGACAACTGAACAGCGGATTGGCCGGCGCGAGTGTTTCGATGATCTTGCTAAGAAGCCTGTAGTCGGCAGGCTCGTCGAGGGTCAGACCGAGTTCCGGCCAATGCAGCGATGGCGGCGCGACCACATGCACGGCGCGAAATAGCTCGGGGTGATTGCGGATGTGCAGCGTCACATGCTCTCGATCGAGCGGCGCATTCGTCATCGCGGCGGAGCGCTTCAGCGTCTCGAGCCGGAAAACCTGCGTGTCCATGCCATCCGGATAGGAACGGATGTGGCCGTTGCTCGCATAGTCTGCCCCCTCGTTCTGAAGGAACATCCGGATCGTCTGCTCGACGATGTCGGGGTCGATGATCGGGCAGTCGCCGGTGATCTCGACGATCACGTCGGCGCCTGCCGCTTCGCCCGCGCCGATCACCCGGCCCATCACGTCGTCTTCGCTGCCGCGATAGACCAGAACCCCCTCTTCTTCTGCTTCTGCGAACCTCGCCAGCACGTCGTCGGCAGCATTGGTCGTGGTCGCAAGGACGATAGCCTGGATGGACGGCGCCGCGCGCAGCCGCTGAATGAGATAGTGCAACGTGGGCTTGCCGAGCACCGGCAACAACACCTTGCCCGGCAAGCGTGACGAGGTCATGCGCGCTTCGATGGTAGCGACGATCTTCATCCGGTCACAACCGACCTTGCAAAGAGGAACATGGCCCGAAAGATTTTCCAGTTGGCCCGCAGCGTTCGGCCGAAGCGCGGCGCATCGGCACGATCGCGCACCACCACCGGCACCTGCGTAATGCGATAGCCCTTGCGCGCGGCGAACAGCGCCAGCTCCGTGCCGATCGAACCATAAGAATCGAAATGGCCGAGCGCGCGGTAGACCGATATCCGGTAGCCCTTCAGGCCACAGAGTGGGTCGCGGATGCCGTAAAGAAGCCGAGTCAGCGCGGCGAAACAATGTTCCGCGAGCCGCGGGCGCTTGTTGCGCGCACCGATGACCACATCGGCCTCTCCTTCCAACAGCGCGAGAAACCGGCCGATGAGCTCAGGATTGTGCTGCCCGTCGGCGTCGATCGTCACCACCAGTTCGCTGCCCATGTCCGCCGCCTGCCGAAAGCCGCTGTCGAGCGCCGCGTCGTAACCCAGATTGGCCGGATGGCTCACCACCGTGGCGCCCGCCTCGCGCGCGACGAAAGCCGTCCGGTCGGTCGAGCCATCGTCGACGACGATGGGCGTGCCGTACCGATGGCACAGCTCGACGACGGCGCCGATCGAGCGCTCCTCATTGAGCGCCGGAACAACGATACCTATTCGAGATCGGTCCATTTCAGATGCTGTCCAGCCGTCACCGCGTGGCGCAGTTTGCGACCCACGACGGCTTTCAACTGATAGGGCGCGATCCCGTCGGGCGGACACGGGCGCAGCACAACAAGATCGTTTTCCGTTACCGTTGCCCCCGTCGCGAGGTTCTTCGCCAGACGAACCGAGCGTCGCTGCACGACAGACGTGTCGCGTTCGTTGTCCTCGATCTTTTTGATCGCCTCGCCCAGCGACAGTTCCAGCTCACGCGTGCGATCGACCATATCGCGCCACGTCACCGGATTCATCGCGAACTTGTGGTCCGGCCCCGTGCGTCCGTTATCGTCGGTGAAATGCTTCTCGATCATGCGCGCGCCAAGCGTGACCGCGCCGAGAACCGTCGCGTGGCCGGGCGTGTGATCGCTGAGGCCGAGGATCATGTCGGGGTACATATCACGGTAGGTCTTGAGTACGTTAAGATTGATGTATTTGAAATTCTCAAGGCTCGCCGTGTAGTTGGTATTGCATTGCATGAGTGCGAGATCGGGATTGATCGCCAACCCCGCATTCACCGCACGCACGACATCTTCCTGCGTCGCGGCCCCCGTCGCAAGTATGTAGGGCTTCTTGCGGGCGGCGATGTACTCGATCATTTCGAGCCAGGTGATATCACCCGAGCCGATCTTGTAGGCCGACACGAAGGGATCGACGTGGTCGACAAGATCGAACGCATAGGGTGTGGTGAAAAAAGTGATCCCCGCCTTGTCGCAGGTCTCCTTCAGCACCGGCGTCCAGCTCAGATCGACCGAGGCGTCCTTGTAGACTTCGAAGACCGGCTTCTTCCATGCCGACTGGTGTGACTGGCCGCCGGCGAGATTCCTGAAACCGTAGTCGCTGACGATGGTCTCCGCCTTGAAGTGCTGGAATTTGGCCGCGTCGGCGCCGGCCTCCTTGGCGAGATAGATCAGCTCCTTCGCGCGTCCGAGATCGCCGTCGTGATTGGCAGCGATATCGGCAATGAAGTAGGTCGGATGGCCGAGACCGATGGTATTGCCCTCGATCCGGAATTCCCTATTGCAGCGCGTCATCGCCACCCCTCTTCAATCCAGCAATCTCGTCTGACAGCCGCGGCAGAGTCACGTCGAACGCGGTCTCAAAGCGCGCGCAATTCATGGACATGTCCTTCGGACGATAAGCCGCCAGACCGGCATCGGTCGAGAGCCCGGGCATCATCGCTGCGTCGGACAGGCCATAAAGGCGTGCAGCCTCGCGGATGAAATCCGCCTTCGACATTGCCCCTCGGCTGCCGATATTGAACACACCAGTGACTGGCCGCTCCAAAACCCTTCCAATCATACCGGAAAGAGTAAGCATTGAAACCGGGTTGACGATGACATCGGTAAAGCCGGTCATCGGTCTTCCGGCTCGCAGCTCATCCAGAACCCAGTCGCTAAAACTCCTGCGGCCCCGAACCCGGCTTGGGCCGAAGAAGTTCGTCCGGAGCACGGCGCTAGGCATCAGTTTCGCGGCCAGTTCCCCGGCATATTTGGTCAGCGCGTAAATGTTGGTCAGCCGTACATTCTCTTCGTTGTTCGGCCCCGGCGCGTCATAGACCTGATCGGTCGAAATCTGGACCAGGAAGGCGCCGCCACGGCCTGCCAAAGCCGCCACCAGATTCTCGACCGTCAGCACATTGAGACGATAGGCACGATCCAGCTCGCGCTCGCACACATCGACATTGGTCAGCGCGACGAGGTTGACCACCGCCTGCGGCGAGTTCGCCTCGACCAGAGCCCTTACCGCCAGCCGGTCAGTCAGATCGCAATTGACCTCGCTAGCGCCGACATGGCCATGCCGGATCACTTCGTGACCATCCGCTGCGAGGAACGGCACCAGCGTGGCGCCCAGCATCCCGCTTGCGCCGGTCACCAGGACGCGCATGATCAGGCCGGCTGCTTCTCAAGCATCACGAAATGCCAGTTCATCAACAGCGGGCCGCTGATCTGAAGCCTGTCCGGTACGCCCGGCTCCGCCGTCCGCACCGTATATGTACCCATCGCATCCGGGTCAGCCGGTCGCGGCAGATCGATATCGATCTCGAAGGGCCGCGCCTCAGCCACACGATAGCCGAAGGTTTCCGCAAACCGCGACACCGCCGGGATCGCGTAAACATTGTAATAGAACTGTCTGCCGGCGGCGTGTTCGTCCACCACGATCCTGCAGGAGATATCGCCGTGATAAAACAGGCTGGAAAGCGCAATCCAGGCAGGCGCAACCTTCTCGAAAATCTGTTGCAGCGGCGCCTCGAATTCCGGCAGCCATGACAACGTCTGCAGACTAACGACGCCGTCGACAGCCGGATAGTGCTGCAGGTCGAACCAGTCATCTATCGCAAACGTCAGGTTTGGTGACTGCCCGCTCTCCGAAAGCGTTTTAGCAATGCCGATAAGCTTTGGCGACACATCGATCCCAACAAACTCCGCATGCGGATGCGCCGCCGCAAGCTGCGACAAGGCCGCACCGGCCCCGCAACCGAGATCGAGAATGCGCCTCGACTCCCTGGCGCGGGCTTCAATGAACGCCGCGAATTGCACCGTGCTGCGCTTGGGGCTTTTCCATTGCGCAAGGTGATAGCTCTCCAGTGCGAGACCGTGGATGGATTCGTCCCACTTAACTGTACCGGATGTCATTGCGAGCGCGCCGTTTACTAGCCGAATAGATAGATGTCATTGACGCCATGCGTCGTCGACGGAACGGGGACTTTGACCTCGGACAGGTCGAACCCTTTGACTGCGAAATAATTGCAACAGCCTGCCTGATCCATTTCGGGCGTGTAAAAGCGCAGATGCTCCAGGCCGAACGGAAGAATGCGGAACAGACTACACTCCTTCGTGTCGAGCAAGTGGCAGGCCTCTCGCAGCATATGATTGTTGTTTCGCCACGCGATAGAAAACTCGAATAGGACGAATGCACGTTTGAGCCGGCCCAGCAATTCCGTCGCGCCATTCAACACCGGCACCTCGTTACCCTCGAAGAATACGCCGTATCCTGTGTTCTTTAGGATTGTCGTCGCATGCTCATCGAGCGTGGTGACCTGAAGCGGCTGGCTCACAAGGCCAGCCCGGAATTGGAGCCGGCGGTATCGAGCGTGAGGTAGGTTATGCTGCGTGAAGCACAACATCGATGAAGCAGGCGTTGTAGGCGTACATCGAGAAAACGTAGTCCGGATTGAGCGACAAAAGAAACTCGGGAACGTCAAGTAAGTGCTCTCGACGATGGTACGTGCTGATGGCGCATTGCGGCTTGTGAGCGGCAATCATTCTTTCTGCGCCCTTCAAGACGTTCATTTCGGCGCCTTCCACGTCGAGCTTAATCAGATCGATCGGGATATCGCGTTGTGATGCAAAGATGTCCAGTTTGATCGCCTTCGTGGTCTTGGATGGCAAACCGATATCGGAACCGATCCGGGAGTTTGACGGGCTAACTTCATCGACGCTGAAGGAGAGCGTGGTATCCTCGTCCCACAGCGCCATTTCGTGAAACTCGCATTTGCCGGCGTCGATCTTGGATAGGAATTCGCCCTCCCGTAGGGCGCCCAAAAACGGATCGAATGCCAAAATCTTCTTGAAGTTAGGAGATTGGGAAAGCCGCTCTAGTAACTGCATCGTATCCTGGCCATCGAATACGCCGCCTTCGACTGCGTAGCGAATTGAGCCGGTATCGATGTTCTGCGAATATTTGTCGATGCTGGCGAACGTGCTTTTCTGACGACGTAGATGTTCTTTTGCGAACTCGAAAAACTGACGCTCGCAGCGATGAACGCGAAGATCAAAGACGCTCCGAAGGATTGCGAAATCTTCCTCGGTCTTGAAGTGCGGTTTTAGCTTTGCCAGACGGTGCTCAAGTTTTGGAGCTTGAGCTTCGTCGAAATAGAACGGCCCGAAGGCGTCAAGGTGGCTAGCTTGATTGATCAGCGCGTTTGAAAGAATCGAAATGTCGGGGCGGTCGATCTTGTCAACGATCTCTGGCCAGAAGGCAGATGTGACGATCAGCGGAGCGCTTGCCTTCACAGCTTCGCCGGCCGGCTGAATAGCGATGCCCTCGCAATTGCCATTCAGGTAGCTATCAAAAAATTGAACGACCTCGACATCCGGACGGCGCTTCCGGAGGTTCAGAAAGAATTCCCGGCCCGTCGAGCCCGCGCCGAACACGGCGATTTTGCTAGGAAGCTCGTCAATGCCCTGCACGATCTGCGGAATGCCCATCACTAACCCTCCGTTGCGGTGGGTTTCTTACCACGCCAACCCAACCCGAACACCCCTGAAACGCCCTCTCGGCGGGGTACCGCACGGCGAACGCTGGATCCGCTCGATCCCGTCATTGATCTCAGCATGGAAGGCCGCGACCGCGCGCTCGCTGGCCGGCTCCCCGCCCGCCGATGGTTGTGATTTGGCCTATTCATTGATAAGTAAGGGCTCATGCTGAACAATAAAGTCGTTCTCGTAATGGGTGGCACGGGTCTTTCGGTCACAAACTCACCGAATGGCGCGGAAACACTACGGCCCCAACCGCCTCATCATTTTTTGGCCGCGATGAGTTAAAGCAGTTCGGAATGCGATCGAAATTCCCCGACGATAAGTTTCCCGCGATCCGCTATTTTTGGGTGACGTGCGCGACAAAGAACGACTCAGCTGGGCCTTCGACGGCGCGGACGTGACCGTGCACGCCGCCGCCATCAAGCAAGTGCCCGCGGCCGAATACAACCCTCTCGAAAGCACGCCCTTCACGCTGGCCGCGACTTCGAAAAGCACAAGGATAGAAAATATTTCGCCACTCCCGTAAACCGCACCGTACCCTGTAAAATGCAAATGGGAATGGCGTAGAAATTTCCCTGACGCAGCGCCCGCAGTGAATAGAGGATGGGGTAACGGACTAGGAGATGAAAGATCATGGATGGGGCACGTTCGGGGTGTTTTTGGCAGAATTCGCCGTCTCCTTTACCATACCAAAGGTACTTCTTTAAGAAGGCTTGAAACGTGGCGAAATGATACTGGCGGATCTTGGTCCTCCCCACCCCGATGCGTAAATGCGGGAATTTAGAAAGTCGGTAAAAAAAATCAGTGTCTTCGGTGGTCCGGGTGATGCGTTCATCGAACCGAACGAATTCGAATACGTTTTTCTTATAAATCGTCGGCGCCCCTCCCACGGTGGATTTCTGACCGGGAAGGTTATGCACGAGATCCCAAAGGGCTTCCTCGGCGGCGTCCCAGAAGCCGCTTTTTTGGGCGCACATGAGGCTGCTTTGGATCACATCGAATTTCTGCTCTTCCATCTCCGTGATGAGGCTATTGATGTCGCCCGGGAATACCCTCTGGTCGCCATCGATCATGGCCACGTATAGATTACGAGCGGCGTCGATGCCAACCTGGCGATCGCGCGTGAGTGACGAGTTCTTACTCACGATCACCTTGATACCCGGGAACTGGCGCGCGATTTCCACCGTGCGATCACTGGAATCGCCGTCCACCACGATCACCTCATCGGGATCGTCCTGAAAAATCGACGTAAGGCAGTCCAGGATTCGTTTTTCTTCATTCTTCACCGTTACGACGACGGAATATCTATATTTCATGGCTGACCGCGATTTTCTCCTGCACCTAGCTGCTTATACCAACGAACGAAATTTCCCGCTTCGACGGCAAATGATCTCTCCGCCTGAATGCCAACGTTAGAAAGCCGGCGCACATCGGCAATCAGACTTACCGGGTCTCCGGGACGGGCGCTACCGTCGAACTGAAGCTGGGGACTAGCGCCATCCGTACTCCAAGCCGCACATAGAGTGGCGGCCACCTCCCGCACGGATATACCTTGGCCGGTTCCCACGTTGATGGCGGGTACCTCGCGTGAGGCTAGCTCAGGAAGGCGGGTTAGCGCTTGCGCGGTATCGTCCACGTGCACCCAGTCGCGCAATTCCTCCCCGGTTCCAGCGAGCTTTAAAACGTCCGGCCGCAGCTTTAGCTTCGTGCATAGGTCCCAAAGCAGTTGCTTTCGAAGACCGCTACCGTAAACGGAAAAAATCCTCGCCACTACGCAACGTACGCCGTAATTGAACCCGTAGGAACGGCAAAGGGATTCCATAATCGCCTTATTATACCCGTAAACCGAGAATGGCTGCGCTAGCGTGTTTTCGTCGATGGGGCCGGCGTGTTGGTTACCGTATATGGCGGCAGAAGAAGCCACCACCAGCTTGGTATCCCGCGAATCCTGGCGAACCCATTCTAGAAGTTCGGCGGTGGCGATCACATTGCGACGAAAGTCCTCCAGGGGATTCTGAATGGCCGCGCTCACCGAAGCTCCTCCGGCGAAGTGGTAGATCGTGGATGGCAAGCCAGCTTGCTCCAAGAGGTAATGGAAGTTGGAAGCATTCAACTCACCGTTAACCCAGCTATCCAGCCCCCATGCCGCCGCCTCCGTGGCGGGCCAAGAACCATGTCCTACACCAAGCACGCGATGTCCTGCCCTTGCTAGGGCAAGGGACACCCTGCGGCCAATGAATCCAAAGGCTCCGGTTACCCAGCAAATCAGCCGACCATCGCTAGAAATCATCGCCATTCTATTCCGATCATTTTTATCAACAAAGGCGGATCACGCGTGTTTCGCACGCCATAAAACAGACTGGAAAGCCCAATCCAGCAGGTGCAACCTTTTCGAAGATCTATTGCAGCGGGGCCTCGAATCCCGAAAGCCAGGACAGCGTCTGCAGGCTAATGACGCCGTCGACAGCCGGATAGCACTGCAGCTCGAACCAGTCGTCTATCACAAACGTCACGTTAGGTGACTGTCCGCCTTCCGAAAGCGCGTTGGCGAAGCCGATGAGCTTTGGCGACACATCGATCCCGACAAACTCCACATGTGGATGCGCCGCGGCGAGCTGCGACAAGGCCGCGCCGGCCCCGCAACCGAGATCAACAATGCGCCTCGACGCCCTGGCGCGGGCTTCAATGAACGCTGCGAACGGCACCGTGCTGCGCTTGGGGCTCTTCCATTGCCCGACATGGCAGCGCTGCAGCGCCGCGTCGTGGATCGACTCGTCCAATGTCTTCGTTTGTCCGCTCCTCAGAATTGGAAATAGATGAACCGGTTGGACGTGTCGCCGGCGCGCAGCACCAACGCGGCGACGATGACCACGGCAACCCCGGCGCCGGATAACCCTGCCCTGACCGACGGGTCTCGCAAGACATGCGCATTCCAATAAGCTACGGACAGCTGCACGAGGCTTGCGCCTTGGCGCTCGCCTTTGCCGTCGAGCCTGGTGTAGCCGAACAGCTGCAGAAGCATACAGCAGCCGAAGCCGAGGATGCCGGCGGGCCAAGGTAGCTTCGCCGAGGCAGCCTGGCCAAAGCCGGCGAGCGTCTTCAGCATCGTCAGCAGGCCATCGATCGATTCCGACCGGAAGATGAGCCAGCCAAAGACAGTAAGCGTGAACATCAGCGGCAAGGCAACGGCGCCCTCGAACACCGCGAAGCCGGCGCGCTTGGTCAGCCGTTCCGCGACCAGAAGCCCCCCGTGATACAGGCCCCAAATCATGAATGTGAGCGCCGCACCGTGCCACAGGCCGCTGATGCTCATCGTCACCACGACAACAAAGGTCGTGCGCAGGACACCCCCGCTGGACCCGCCGAGCGGGATATAGATGTAGTCGCGAATCCAGGTACTCAGCGTCACATGCCAGCGCCGCCAGAATTCCGAGGGGCTTCGCGCCAGATAGGGCGAATGAAAATTCTCCGGCAGGTGGATGCCGAGCATCTTGGCTGAACCCCGGCCCATGTCCGTATAACCGCTGAAGTCACCCCAGATCTGCGCGGTATAGGCGAGCAGCGCCAGCACGATATTGCCCGCTCCGTAGTGACCGGGATTGGTAAAGACAGGGTCTGCGATCACCGCCATGCGGTCCGCGATGGCGACCTTCTTGAAGAAGCCTAACGCAAACAGCGACAGGCCCCAGCGAAATGTATCGGCGTCAACCTGCGGCAGGTGCAGAAGCTGCGGTCCGAGGTGCTTCATCCGCACGATCGGGCCGGCGATCAACTGCGGGAAGAAGCTCTTGAAGAGCACATATTCTCTCAGCTTCATGTAGTTGGCATCGCTCCGCCCGTAGTCGACCAGGTAGGCGATGCCCTGCAGTGTGAAGAACGAAATTCCGATCGGCAGGGGCAGGTGAACGGGAACGCCATCGAGGAATTTCGGATCGACCGTCTGAACGAGCGAACACAGCCAGGGCGCATATTTCCAGAACAGCAGGTGCATCGCCATAAGCACCACGCCGCCTACCAGAAACATGGTGCGCGACCGGGCCTCGCGTGAGCGATGGGCCAGCGCGACGGCAGCCCAGGACACCAGCACAACAAGGGCGAAGATGAAAAAATCGAATATTCCGGCCCAGGCGTAGAAGAACAGGCTGCCCGCGGTCAGGATCACCAGCCGCGAACGCTGGTGCGTACCCGCCGCCCAGTAGGCGAGCCAGACCACCGCAAAGAAAACGAAGTATTCGGGACTCGAATAGAGCACGGCTACCTCTTGTCCGCTCCGCCGAGCCGGGAACAGAGCCAATCTGCCAGTTTGCGGGTGATCTTTTCACCGCCCACCGCATTGGCATGATTGATGTCGAAGTAGAAGACATCCTTGTCCAGCGTCGGGTAGATAAAGTCGCGATTGTTCACACCAAATGCGGCGGGACCGGCGTCGAGAAACGAAACGTCACGGCTGCCGGCGGCATTTCTGAGCATCGTCATAACCACGGGAATAAAGCACGGCGGAACGGTGCGCCGATGATGCTCGGTCGTCGGCGGCACGTATATGAAGACGTTCGGCGACAATTGGCGCAAGGCGTCGATCGCAAGCCCAACCGGTGCTTGCGCGGCGGTCGAACAATCGGCGTCGGAGATGCCCCTCACGAGGTCGTAATACGGCTTTAGATTCGCGTCGAGATAATCGTTGAGCGTGGCGTCGTCTGAATCGAGCATACGACGCGAAACGTGAATGCCCTCGCGGTTTCCCTGCTCCGTCCGTCCCAAGACCGCCCGCGCCTTGGCAAGACTGAAGCTCATGACTCGGTCCCAATTCGTCGCCGGCAGATAATCCGCGATCTTGAAATGGCTGAGCACTGTAATGCGATCAAGGAAGGTCGAGTTGGCGACCGGCCGCGCCTTGAGATTCTGGTAGCGTCCATACTCGTCGGCGATCTCATCCTCATAGACAGCAAGCGTCGGCGAACGCAGATATGAGGTCCAGAACGAGTACCCCCAAACGATGGCTTTCGGCTTCGTCCCGGACAGCGCGAGCAATTCCTTAGCGGTCGTCGTGACGGTCTCAAGAGGCATACCGTGCGTCGTGCAGTACAGCACGCGCGGCTTCTGACTGAAGACGGGGGCGAGGTCGGCGGAAAGTGCGGCCGGAATAAGCGCCTTGTAGGTTTCCGACGAGCCAAGGACCACAATATCCGCGCCATACTTCTTGTAGATCGCGAAGCATCCGGCCCAGGAATAAGCAACGCGGAACCCTTGCGCCGTCAGGCCGTGTTCGTCGCCCAGAAACGAATCCGGGCCGAAGTCGTAGCGGAAATAGGCGTGCCAGAACTCCTTGTCCTGAAACAGCGCCTCGCCATAGCCGGGAAAAAGCTGATCGAACAGCGCACGATCGTTCAGAAGATCGACAGCCGTTCCGGCGCCTTCGACATTGGCCATCCAGAACAGTCCGGCGCCCTTGGCATCCTTGGCCGACTTCTTCTGCACGATCGCCGAGGCCGGAGCCAATGCGGCGGCGCCCTCCAGACGCTGCTTCGCCCGCCGCTCCTCCACGAATCTCGGCAACAGCGTATCGGCCGCCCAGTCGATCCCGACGATCAGCAGGACCATTGCGGACAGGAAAGTGCCCGCGAAGATAGTGCCGCCGCGCATACTGGGTTTTGCCACCGGCCGGATCGTCCGTTAGTCGGGCCAGCGCACCGGCCGCACAACGATTTGTTCGACGAACGCCCGCGGATGCGCATTGATGGCGTATTCGCAAGCCCGGAACACCTCATCCGCCGGCATCTTCCAGTCGGACTTGGCCGGATCGTCTATAAACGCGCCGAGGTAGATCGTGCAGACCTTGATGCCGTGACGATGCAACTGATGCACCATGCTAGCGGAAAAGCCATTCAACGCGTGCTTGGACGCGGCGTAGAACGTGCCCCGCTCTAACGGGATGCGGCTCGACAGCGAGCCCGGCCCTACCGCCTTGCGGATGTAAAATCGATAGCTTGAGCCGTTGATCGCGTTAAATTCGATATCGACCAGCTTCATGCCGCAACGCTTGAGCAAGAATTCCATCGGAGCCAGATGATAATAAATGAGATGCTCGTGGCAAATATTGTCGAACATATTATGCCGCAGCATTGTCGGCAGATCCGCCATCTGCAGGATCCAGATGCCGTCATCGGCCATCACGTCATGCACGTCTTTGGTGAACGACACCGGATCTTCGAGATCGTAGAACATCGCGATGCTGGTCACGATCTTGGCCTTCCGTGTGCCAAGCGCCGTGACATAGGACGCCTTGTTGAAGTAGTCGTTGATCCGCTGAAAACCCTCATCCTGGGCGCCGAGGAAGTTCTTCGCCGGATCAAACCCAACCCGCGCGAGACCAGGGTCCTTGTACGACCTGAGCAACGTGCCGTCGTTGCATCTAATGTCGAGCGCAACATCGCCCTTCGCAACGCTGACGAAACGCATAGCGCTCGCCGTGATATCTGCCAGCGCGTCGCGCATGGTTTGGTTGACGCCCGACACGTACCAGTAGTCGGCATACATGATATCTGCCGGGAAAGTGTGACGTAGCTGCACGAGGCCGCAGGCATTCTCATCCAACATCGGGTTGCAGCGCACCAGTTCCAACGGCACACCTTCCGCGTCGGCAGAACCGCCTGATTTTCTTTTGATGCGAAAGCGGAGGCGAGCATCTGTCCACCGAGATCGACAATCGGCGTGAGGCTTCTTGAGCCGCAAAGGCGGCACGTTTGACGGACCGTTACATTCATTGGTGTTGCCTGCAGCTAATTTAAACGTTTGAACCCGGAGTGACAGACCGGCCCCTTGAGAAGCGAATTGACGTCCCGCCCATCCTCACATTCGCGTATCTTGCCGAAGATCGGATCAAGCGCGTCGAGATAGTCCCGGACAATGTCCGGCGTGTGCTCGGTGCAAACATAGATGCTATTGCTGGCCAGATAGCCCTTTGCCAGCATCTCTTGCGTGATGAGCGTCTTGTAGGCGAGCATGTTCTCGCTGTTGAGGCTCCAGCTCGTCATCGACGGCAGGCCGGTCACCTCGATATCGAACCCGTGCTTCTTCGCGAGCGCGCGCCAGCCCTCGCCGACGGCCCGGCCCGTTTCGGTGATCCGCTCCCACGAACGCACACGCTCCATGACTTCAAGCGTCTTCAGGCCCGCCGTCGGCCCGATGCGTTCGGTCCAGAACGTGCTGCTGATGAACGAGCTCTGCGCCGCCTGCATTACCTCACGCCGACCGACCGTCGCAGTGATAGCATAGCCATTACCGAGCGCCTTGCCGAACATCGCCATGTCCGGCTCGACACCGTAGAGCTTATGCAGGCCGCCGAAGGTCTGCCGGAAGCCGGACGTGCATTCGTCGAAAACCAGTACGATGCCGCGCCGCGTGGCGATCTCGCGCACCTTCTCGAGAAAGCCATTTTGCGGGCCCTGGTTGCGCGACACTTCCATCATGATTACGCCGATGTCGTGCGCGCGCACGAGAGCTTCGAGCTCATCGATCCTATTATACCTGAATGGATAAACCGTCTCGCGAAGATTGGACGGCACGCCGTTCGGCTCCAGGCCCGGCAGCAGATGCTCGTTGAGCCCCGAAGCGCTGCCGAGATTGGCGGCGAGATACCAGTCGTGCCAGCCATGATAGCCGCAAAAGGCGACCTTGTCCTTGCCCGACGCGGCGCGCGCGATGCGAATTCCGATCGCGTTCGCCTCCCCGCCCGAGCGCGCGAACCGCACCATGTCGGCCCACGGATGCAGCTCGACCAGGCGCTCGGCCAGATAGACTTCCTCCGGACAGTTGAGCGTCGACATATTGCCGTTCGCAACCGTCTTGCTCACCGCTTCGTCGATCTCCGGATGGCCGTAGCCTAGCGTGTTGGTGCCGATGCCCATGATCGTCATGTCGATATATTCGCGCCCATCGAGGTCCCAGACGCGGCAGTCCTTGGCCTTGCTGAAATAGGCCGGCCACTGTTCCGGCAGGAGCATCTCGGCGCGCTTCGACAGCAGCATGTTGCCGCCCGGGATGACGGCCTTGGCCCGCTTCCACAGTTTCTGTCCCGTTCCCAAGATCGACCCTTCATTGCGTATCAGATGGCGGTTCGCGGCGAACCAGTCCGGATGCTCTTCCCTTAGCGAGAGCACGTCGAGCCAGCCGAAATCGCTCCGCGGCGCGAAATGCTCAAACACGCGTCCCACGACGGCGAGGTCTTCCGGCTCATCGACGGTCCAGCGCTCGGCCGAACGATCTTCCGTATGCGCGATATTGCGCACGGAAAAACGGCCCGAAGACTTGATGTAGGGCGTCACATGCTCGCGATCGAAGGCCGTGTCGGCTTCCTTCCAGGCGCGTTCCAGGGCCGCGAAGCTGAACACTTCAACATCCAGTCCGTCGGGGTAGGTCGGGGCAAGCGTGTTGCTGACATAGTCGGCACCGCCGTTTTCGTAGTCGCCGATCAGGGCATCGACTAACGCGGGATCGACCAGCGGGCAATCACCAGTGATGCGGACAACAGCATCGGGCTTATGCACGCTGGCGGCATGATAATAGCGATCCAGCACATCTTTCTCGCTGCCCTGATAGACCGCAAAGCCGAGCTTGCGGGCATGCGCGACCAGCGGCTCGTTGCGTACGTCTTCGGGCGTCGCCAGAACAATTTGATCGACGCGTTTCGCGCGCGACAGACGGGAAAGCAGCAGCTCGATCAACGGCACGCCGGCGACGGGACGCAGAACCTTGTTGGGAAATCGGGTCGATCCCATCCGGGCTTGAACGACGACGACGGTCTTCATCTCAGTGTCTTGACCAGCGGCGCGGATCGATCATGGCGCCGTCGTCCAACGCAAAGCTTTCCGGGTTCGGCAGCGATGCGGAAGAGGCCGCGGCGGCCTGAAGGATTCCGTCCAATTGTCCGGGAGTTTCACAGCCGACGATAACACGATCTATGCCCGGCTGCTGCAGGCAGAAGCGCAAGCTCGCAGCCAGCGCGCTGACGCCGAGCGTGTCAATCACCCGATACAGCCGACAATGATGATCGGACCAGGCCGCAAATTGCGCCGGCATCGCCTCGGGCGTCATCAGCAGCAAGCCTTGCAGGAAAGCGCTGCGTGCGTGGACCTCGACACCGGTGCGCTGCAATCGGTCGAACCATCCCGCGCGCAGAAAGCGCTGATCATAAAGATTGAACGGGAGCTGAACGAGATCGACTTCATATTGGTCAACAATCCGCTCGAGCTGCTCCGGGTCGTAGACCGAAACACCGATCTTTGCGACTAGCCTCTGCGACTTCAGGCGCTGCAAAGCGGACCAGATGGCCGGACCTTGCGCCGTCGTCAAATCGTCCTGGCGATGCAGCAGCAAGCCATACACCTTTGCGCATTGCAGTCGGCCGAGCGATTGCGCGAGGCCGGCTTCCACCGCCTCTCCCATGACCGGCGCGGCTTTGGTCACAATCCGCCAGCCGTCCAGATCGCCGGCATGCCGACCGATCACGGTTTCGGCCTCGCCATAGACCTGCGCGGTATCGAGTAGATCAATTCCCGCAGCATGGGCGCGGCCCAGCATCACGCCGATCTCGCCATCGGCGGGACGGCGCCCCTCGGCATTGGCAATGCCATAGGCCTGCCCCCACTGCACAGTACCCAGCCCTAGCTTGCCGCAGAGATTCATTCCGGTCCGATTCAACCCGCCGCATCGACGATCGGCGAGGCGACCGACTTACGGATTGCCGCGATATCGAGAAATTCGGGATTGGTGCCCGATTGATACTCGAACCCCTGCTCGACCGGCCGGCCTCGCTCTTTGAGGTTGTTCGTGGTGTAGTCGTGATCATCGCCACCCCAGAAAGTGATGGTCGGCTTGATCACAAAGTGATCGTCGAAACCGATGGTCAGATGCGAGTCATCAAGCGGGCACATGACCTCGTGCAGCTTTTCGCCGGGCCGAATGCCGACGATCTGCGTCGGCATTCCGGGCGCCATGGCCTCCGCCAGATCGACGACGCGGATCGAGGGGATTTTCGGTACGAAGACCTCGCCGCCGCGCATGCGCGCGAAGCTCTTCAGCACCAAATCAACGCCATCCTGTAATGATATCCAGAACCGCGTCATGCGCGGATCGGTGATGGGAAGATAATCGGCCTTCCTGACGATCAGGCCACGGAAGAACGGCACAACCGAGCCGCGCGACCCGACCACATTACCGTAACGCACAACGGCGAAACGGGTCTGGCTCTCGCCGACGATATTATTAGCGGCAACGAACAGCTTGTCGGAGCACAGCTTGGTCGCGCCATAGAGATTGATCGGATTGGCCGCCTTGTCGGTGGACAGCGCGATAATCCGGCGAACACCATTTGCCAGCGCAGCCTGGATGACATTTTCCGCCCCATTCACATTGGTGCGGATGCATTCCATCGGATTGTATTCGGCCGCAGGCACCTGCTTAAGCGCGGCGGCATGAATGACGTAATCTACCCCGCGCATCGCCATCGTCAGGCGATCGCGATCGCGAACGTCGCCTATAAAGAAGCGCATGCAGTCTTGCGTGAACTCCTGCTGCATCTCGAACTGCTTCAGTTCGTCGCGCGAGAAGATGATGATCTTCTTCGGCTTGTAACGTTGCAAGATCGTCCGGGTACATTGCTTCCCGAAAGACCCGGTGCCGCCGGTGATCAGGACGCTGCTGTTGTTCATCATGCTAGTGAGTGCTCACAAGTTCGCTGTAATTTCCGACGCGCTTCACGCCGCCGTCGCCGATTTCGATAATCAGGTCGCAGTCTTTCAACGTCGTCAGCCGATGCGCTATGATCATGATGGTGAGATCGCGGCCAAGCATATTGATTGCGTCCATGAGAGTTCGCTCCGTCTCGTTGTCGAGCGCGCTGGTCGCTTCGTCAAAAATGATGACGCTGGCGTGCTTGTAGAGGGCACGGGCGATGCCGATGCGTTGACGCTGGCCGCCCGAGAGACGGATACCGCGTTCACCGACTGGCGTCTCGTATTTCGTAGGCCAGCTTTCAATGAGGTCGGCAAGCTGCGCTTGTCGCGCCGCTTCGCTCACCCGCGCAACATCGATTTCGTCCTTCGGAACGCCGAAAGCAATGTTTTCTTGGACTGAGCCGTCAGCGAGATATATGGCCTGCGGCACATGAGCGATATGGCGCTGCCAGTCGCGCTGATTGCCGGCATCAATCGCAATGCCGTCGATTGCCAGCACGCCTTCGGTCGGCTGCAACAGCCCCATCACAATATCGAGTAGCGTGGACTTCCCGCTGCCGGTCACGCCCATAATGCCGATGCGCTGGCCCTTCGTGATCTTGAGCTCGACCGACTGGAGCACGCGCGGGCCTTCGCGGGTGTAACGGAAGCCTACATTCCGGAGGGTTAGATCGGTCTCGAAGGCGATGCTCGTCTGGGCGCCGCAGGTGGGAGCCGGCAGCGGCTGGTCAAGCAGCGCCAACACGTCGCGCAATGAGGCGTCCGAACCTCGGATGATGGCCAGCGCCGCGTAACCCTGCTGGAGGATTGGCAGCAGCCGCTGCGCGCCGAGCGCCAGCGTGCCAAGCACCGGGATGGCAGCGACCATGCCGCCCTCACGCTGGCTGACGGCATAGGCGAAGACGGCGATCAGGATCATGCCCAGCGTTTCGATGGCATACCGCGGGCTGGCGCCAATGAAGGTGTTATAGGCTTGAGCCAGCCGCCCGGCCCGGTCGGCCCGGTGATAGATACGGCAATGTAGCTCCTGCGTGCCGTCGAGGAGCACATCGCGGATTCCGCCGAGCCCCTCCTGCAACGACTTCAGCACCTGCTTGGACTCTTGCGCGACCACCTCGCTGTTTTTTTGCAGACTGCGCCGCGTCAGCAGCAGGATCGCCCCATAGATAGCGCCGAAAATGACGACGGCGCCGAACGCAACTGTTGCGTCGATCGCCAGCATGCCGAGAAAAATACCCGTCAACAGGATGGCGGAGCTGAACAACGTGAGCAGCGGCACCAGCACGCCGCCGACAATCGTCCAGGTCTGATTGAGGATCGCATTGATTACCTCGCTACTGTTGCGCGAGGTATGGACGGTATAGGGCTGATACAGGGACCGCCGGTAAACATCCAGGCTGAGATCGGCGCCCAGGACAAAGGACAAGCGCGTCGTCGTATAGACGAGAAGAAGGCGTACCGCACCCGCCAACAGCGCAACGGCGCAGAACGCGAGCGCCACTGGCAACAACAGTTGTTGCGGCGTTGCGATGCCGAACACCCGGATAAACGGTTGCGCCAACGGATGGACGAAGACTTTTTCCGGAGCGGTTAGCGCACCGAGGAACGGTAGCACCGCGGCGACGCTGCACACTTCGGCCAGCGAGGCGATCAGCATGAGGCCGAGCACCAGAAAAAATTGCCTCTGGCGGCGGCGCGTTAGATGCGTCCACAGGTGCAAGATCATGCGGTTTAGGGAAGCGCGCTGCTCCATAGGCAGAGGTGGATAAGAGGCTGCTCGCTTATAGACGGAACGACGTTATTTCCGGTTTCGGGCAGGGGCGGAGCAAGGCATCTTCCACGCTACCGCACTTCGGGTGACGCAGGCGTCACCCGTTTATCCGGGCGCACCCGGAATTCCAGCAGTCACCCAGGGCCGATCAAACTGCCGCGAGGGAGAGATCGTCCAGAACAACTCGAACCTTGCGTCCGAGCAGATCGAGCAGCACGGCCACGCGTTCACCGTCTCTCAGCCCTTCAAATCGGCCGAGACAGTTGGCGAACGCGCCATCGACAATACGAACGGAATCGCCGGGTGCGAACCGTGGTCGAGCATCCATCACGAAGAAGCCATTCTCGTCTTCGCGATATTTGAGGGCTTCGACAACGCCTCCAGGCACTGGCGCCGGGGCGTTGCCGTTGCAAACGAGTTTCGAGACGCCAATCGTCGACTGGATCGACAACCAACGCTGCACAGCCATATCGACCGCGACGAAGAAGTACCGCGGAAACAATGGCACCGCAATCGTCTCCGTCCGCCGCGCATGGCGACGGCGTTTCTGATAGAGTGGAAGATAGGTCTCGAAGCCCTGCCGATTCAAATGCAAAACCGCTTTATTCTCCGCATGCGGATGGCTCTGCGCCACGTACCATTGGGTGCTCGACTGGCTCACGACGCTTTCACCGCTCTAGAAACAGCGCGCAGCCCCAACAAGGCCGGCGACCACACGCGTTCCAGACCAAAGCGCCCGACCGCGTCGTCAAAAGTCTGATGAGGCGCCCTCAGATCGGTGACGATCACAGCCCCGATCTGAACGGTCACGGCATCAAATGAGGTCACGACCGGAACCCCCATAAAGCTGGTGACGGCGGCCTTCGGATCGACCACCGCCGCGATGGTAGTATTGCTCTCCAGCGCGCAAATGATTGCAATCTCGGCAAGGTCCGAAATCCCAGCCAACACCACGCCGGAGGAACCTCTGGCCACGACCTCGGCCAGCAGGCGCGAGCAATCGGAGCGCGCCTGGCGGAAAAACGAAAACGACGAGGAAAGATAGTCAACCGTCAGGCGCGACTTTTCCGCGAAGCCCTGCGGTGTCAGGTAATAGGCGTAACGTCGCGCGGGCGCGTCGTGCACCTTAACAAGTCCCTTCCTGACGCAGCGCTTGAGGTAGGCATTGACGAGACCGAGCGCGATGCCAAGGTCGGCGGCGATGTGCCGCTGGGACCGGTCGCCGTCATGCTCCACGGATTTCAACAGGCCCAGAACGATTCGTTCGTCCTCGTGCTCCGTAGTTAGCAACCGGTCCATTATCATCCCGCCCCGTAACTGCAGACGGACTGATAGCGCGTTCACGCCATGAACGTCAAGACTGACGTTCATGGCGTGAACAATCGGTAACCCTTTGATGAACCATGATTTACAGATATCTATCCGACTAAAATGCCCCTTTGGACGACGCGATCTTGCAACCTCCGAGCAAATCCGGCCCGCCGATACTTGTTACACCACGTCGACTTTCACTGCGTATAAGATGAAGATAAGCCGTGTCGTCTAGCCCGAAGATCGCAGCCGATCAAACGCCATCCCCACGAACGGCGTACGGGGTCTATAAACCCTGACCGAGCTAGCCACGCACTCATACTCTCACATTGCCTGAAGCAATTGCCATGAATGACGTCACACGGAATATAAATCGACGTTCCGCCGGAGCGAAAGCGGGTTTTCGCCGGCAGACCGCGAGGCGACCATGGAGCGATTCGCTGCCTGGACGCCGATCAATGATGGTGGCGCCAACGGCCTTCCGATCCGGCATAACATTCCGTCTTTGGGATTGATGAGCCCGAAGTTCCTGCCCTCAGCAAATTCCACGGAGCACGTCGCAAGGCTATGTTAGTCAAATACGACACACGTTCGATCGCGACGCTCACGGCGGCGATCGTCACGACGGCGGCGTTTGCAAAGACGTTTGTGCCATTTTATCTGATCGGCTCGACGGCCATATTTATCGCAACCTCCGTGCTTGGAACCGCGCTCGTCGTTATCGGTTGGCGTTCGATATATGACATGGCACGTAAGGTCCCCGACATTCTTCTCTTGTTAGGCACGCTCTATGGTTTGGTAATTATCAATTTTCTATTTTTTTCTCGGCTAACTGTCCCGACCACGCACTTGCTTGGGATTTTGATTTTCCACGCATTGTTTATCATTTTTGGTTTTTCCGCCGCGCGGGCCTTGAAGGCAGTCGCGATGGTATTGCTGGGCGCCGCCGCGATCTATTCGATCATAGTCGTCCAAAACATCGCTCGATTCGGCGACTTAATGCAGAATGGCTTTCTCCAAGATGTCTTCAGTGTTCGGGATCCGGCTATATTTGCCACTTTCCATCAGAATATCGGCATCGTGCTGGGATTGGCTGCGCTCGCCGCGCTTGGGCTAGCCTCAAATCGGCTCAAGCAGATTCTTGCGATCGGAGCTTTGCCGCTCGTTCTGTTATTTATGTTTCATATCGCTGCACGAGGGGCGCTGGTTGCACTTGTTTGTAGCCTGATTTTCTTAAGCGCTGCAGGCTTCTGGGTCCGCTCAAAAAAGCTCACTCTGCTTGGAGTCACCTCTGTCGTCATAGCGATAACCGTCGCATCGGGCCTGCTCTACCAGCGCGCGCTTCATGACAAAATCTCCGATCCGAATGCCACCGACGCGTTGTCCCGCACGATTCAAGAAATCCAAGATCCCAGACCCGGTTTCCGAACGCAAATATGGTCACGGGCGTGGCACCATATTTTGACTGAGCCGGATCGGTTACTGTTCGGCAGAGGCATTGGCATACATCCCGTTGATGAAGGTTATGGTCCGCCGGACTGGTTGCTTCACAAAACCGAAGCATCCAAGCATTACCCCCATAATGTGTATCTTGAAATGCTGTACGAAATGGGAATTGCTGGCCTGTTGGCGTTTAGCATTCTTACACTGTTTCCACTGGCCATCGCGCTAAGGCGCTGGCAGTCGCTTTCGCAGATACAAAAGTCTGTAATATCGATGTATGTCTTTCAACTTGCTAGCTCCCAGTTTTCGGGCTCATTTGCTTACAGCTATTTGGACCCGTTTTTCTTCGCGCTTACGGTCGGGATTATTGCTCTAAAGCGGACCGACGACGAGTTGGTTCCAGGTCAATCCTCAACTATGAAGCTGAATGCCTCCTGCAGCCGCTGACCAACCTCGACGATTGCTCCACGTCCCAAACGAGGACTTCGCGTTCCTGCTGAACCGAGAAACCAGTGTCGTCCTCGTCCAGAATCCCGACGACAGATATTAGAAGCACTTGCTCATCGACCTACTGATCCGGCATAGACAGGCTATGCGATAGATAAACATCGACGTTTCCCGCCTTTAGCAAATTCGACAGAGCAGGTTGCGAGGCCATATTGATCAAGCATGATAGACGTTCGCTGGCAGGGCTAACGGCGGCAATCGTTACAACCGCGGCATTTGCAAAGATCTTTGTGCCGTTCTATTTGATCGGCTCGAGCGCAATTTTTGGTGCGGCCTGCGTGCTTGGGGCCGCGCTCATCATTGTCGGCCGACGCTCGATCTCCGATATGGCAGTAAAGGTCACCGACCTTTTTCCATTGTTAGTCGCATTCTATGCTTTGGTGACCATCAATTTTCTATTTTTTTCCCGCACCGCTATCCCGATCACGTACCTATTGGGAATTTTGATCTTCCATGGAACATTTCTGGCCTTTGGCTTCGCCGCCGCGCGGGCTCCAAAAGCAGTACTGTTGACGTTGCTGGGCGCCGCCGCGATTTATTCGGTTGTGATCATCCAACACGTTGCACGGTTCGGCTACTTGAAGCGGCCTTGCGAATATCTCCATGACATTTTCGGTATCGGGGATAGCGCTGTATTTATCACGTTCCACCAGAACATCGGCATCGTATTGGGATTGGGGTCCCTTGCGGCACTGGGATTCGCTTTCGGTCGCACCAGGGCAATCCTTGCGTTTGGAGCCACATTGGTGGTGCTACTATTGATGTATCACATCGCGGCAAGGGGAGCGCTGGTTGCGCTTCTTTGCAGCCTTATTTTTTGGACCGGCGCGAATTTCTGGGTCCGCTCAAGAAAACTGACTGCGCTCGGTGCCCCCGTTATGATCGTGCTAGCGATAGGTGCATCAGCTCTATTTTATCAGCACGCGCTCCATGATAAAAACATAGAAGCGGAAAGATCATGCCACGTTGATGGCATTCAGGCTCCCGACGTCATCTCTCGCACAATTAGCGAAATTCAGAAGCCGAGCGAGGGTTTGCGAATACAGATATGGACAACAGCATGGCGTCGCATCTCAACTGAACCGGATCACCTGATATTTGGTCGAGGGGTTGGAATGTATCCAGTCATTGAAGGCTACGGCACACCCGACTGGCTGCTTCGTCGAACCGAGGCCGCCAAACATTACCTCCACAATATCTATTTCGAGATGCTCTACGAAACCGGGATCATGGGCTTGTTGCTCTACACCATGATTTCACTGTTTCCGTTGGCGATTGCGCTAAAGCACTGGGGATCTTTTTCCGTTGTACAAAAATCTGCAATATCGATGTATGTCTTTCAACTTGCTAGTTCCCAGGTTTCGGGCGCATTTGCCTACAGCTATTTGGACCCGTTTTTCTTCGCGCTTGCGGTCGGGATTATTGCTCTAAAGCGGACCGATGACGAGTTGGCTCCAGATCAATCCTCAACGATGAAGCTGAATGCCTCCTACAGCCGCTGACCAACCTCGACGATTGCTCTACGTCGCAAACGAGGACTTCGCGTTCTTGCTCAACCGTTTGCCGATGGCACGCGCGGCGCGTGAGGCGGGCTTTGAAGTTCATGTTGCCACAAACGTAAACAACGGCGCAAAAGCAATTGAAGCCGAAGGCTTCATCCTGCATCCAATTCCGTTTCGGCGCGGCGGCCTGTCGCCATTTGCAACTATTCCAACGCTGCTGGCGATCCGACGGGTTGAGAGCAGCATCAAACCCAGCATCGTGCACCATTCGGGCTTGCAATGCTCTGTCTATGGGGCGATGGCGGCCTTCGGCAAGAGCTTCCCTACGATCCATGCGATCACAGGATTGGGCTATGTCTTTACCTCGGCGAGCTGGCGCACACGCTTACTGAGACGAAGCATGATGTGGCTTCTGCCATGGCTTCTCGATCGAAAGCATAGCTACGTCCTAGTTCAAAACCCTGACGATCGCGCTGCATTATTCGCTCTGCGGATCAAGCCGGACCGACTAACCCTTATCCCAGGTTCCGGCGTGGATACGGAAGCCCTGACACCTTTGCCGGAACCGGAAGGGCCGATAACGATTGGATTTGCGGGGCGATTGTTGGCGGGCAAGGGCATCCGTACCTTGGTAGCCGCCCACAGCATCTTGCGCGAGCAAGGGCATGGGCTCAATCTTATCATTGCAGGCAATCCTGACCCCGCCAACCCGACATCCGTATCGGTCGACGAGGTGGAGCAATGGGCGCGCCGGCCAGGGATTACGTGGCTCGGACATATCGAAAACATCATGGCACTATGGCAATGCTGCCATATAGCCATACTGCCATCTTATTATGGGGAAGGTTTGCCGGGAAGTCTGATGGAAGCAGCTGCATGCGGCAGACCGTTGATTGCGACGGACGCGCCCGGCTGCCGGGAAATTGTCCTCGATGATCAAACGGGCCTGTTGGTGCCCATTGAAAAGCCGACGGCACTGGCGCAGGCGATTCTACGGCTCGCCGCATCTCCGCAATTGCGCAAGAGATACGGTGAGGCGGCGAGAAAACTGGTCGTCGACAAGCTATCGGCAAAAATCATCGGTAACTCGATTGTTCAGCTCTACGACAAGCTTACATCGCGCCTCCCAGAAGCCAACTGAAGCTTCACAACCAGGCGCCTGACTTTTGAAAGCCGCTGCCGTCCAAGCTTACCTGCAACTGACCGATGGCGGCACGAAAATTTCTCATTTGTTCAGCATCCTTCACAAGTATTCACTCGGCTGATAGGAGTTTTCCACCCAAACAGGCTGCGCGACGTTCGGTACCCAACCAGGATACCAAACAACCTTCTGAGCGGTGCGATGGATACTTTCAAACTATGCTCTTTCCTTCTCGTACTCGCTGCATTGCTGTCGGCCGGCATCACATGGGCGATTCGGCCACTACTCCAGCGCTACGCGCTGGCGCGACCGAATGCGCGTTCGTCGCATCGCGTTCCAACTCCCCAGGGAGCTGGCATAGGCGTGATTGCCGTAACCCTATCTCTTGCAGGAATCTGCGCGATCGCAATGAATTTCACTATTCCGGCAGCGGTGTTCGGTGCAACGCTCGGGATATTGCTGGTCGGAGCCGCAGACGACATCAAATCCATACCGGTATTGCCCCGGCTGGTTTTGCAGGCAGCGGCAGTCGGCGCGATCATCTTTACAACACCAGATGATTTCAGACTCATTCCGGCATGGCCGCTTTGGTTCGAAGGCATACTGCTCTTACTCGCCGGCCTCTGGTTTGTGAATCTCGTTAATTTCATGGACGGGTTGGATCTGATGACCATCGCCGAAATCGTACCGGTGACCGCTTCGATGATCCTTTTGGGATCTATTGGCGAATTTCCGTTGCCGGCAACGATCGTCGCTGCGGCGCTTTTTGGAGCGATGCTCGGCTTCGCCCCTTTCAACCGTCCTATCGCTAAAGTGTTCCTCGGTGACGTCGGCAGTTTACCTATCGGTTTGCTGGTCGGGTGGTGTTTAATGCAGCTCGCCTTCCATCACATGACTGCAGCGCTGCTCCTGCCCTTGTATTACTTGACCGACGCTACCATCACGCTGGCCCGCCGAGTGGCAAAACGCGAACCATTTTGGACAGCACATCGCACGCACTTCTATCAACGCGCCACCGACAATGGATTCACCGCATCGCGCGTGGTCGGCGAAGTGTTCGCGCTAAACATTGCGCTCGCGGTGTTGGCGTTCGGGTCGGTACGCGCAGGTTCCGCCCTTATCGACATTTTAGTGGGGCTTATAGGCGCCGCCGCTGTCGTACTGCTTCTTTATAGGTTCAGCCGCAAGCGGTCTCTTTGAACCCGAAGTACCCGCCTATGCAGGATCTGACGTCGACAACGCACGCTGCAGGCCCTCATCGAGCGTGACCTCCGGCCGCCAACCTATGGAAGCCGCCTTTGAAAGATCGAGTTCAAGCGAACCGATCAGGCTGTGATGGACCTCCTGACGCCCGCTGATCTTCAGCAGTCCGCTCAATAAGGACGTCGGCACCGGGAAAAGCCGTGGCCTGGCTCCCGCAGCTCTTGCTAGTCGCCGGATAAATTCCGGCGTGGAGACTTGTTCCGCGTCAGCCACAAGAAAGATTTCAAACTTTCCATCCGGCTTCAAAAGCCGGCGCGAGATAAACGACGCCAGATTTTCTACCGACAAGAATGCACGGTGGTTGCGGATCGCGGCGAACGGAAGCGGGATGCCGAGCTTCACCGCTCGCGCCAACAAAGCGAAATTTCCCTTTGCACCAGAGCCGTACACCAGCGGCGGCCTAATCACCGTGATGCTCATCTTGCTCTCTTGCGCTAAGCTTTTAAGACCGGATTCTGCTGCAGCTTTAGAGAGACCGTAGATTCCCTGGGGGGTTAGAACGTCTCTTTCAGTAAATGGCGCGTGACCGTCATTACTCCTGCCGTGCACCAGAACGGTACTGACAAAAATGAATTGACGCACACCGGCTTTCCCGGCGCAGCGCGCGAGACGCAGCGTACCTTCCGTGTTAACTGAGCGGTAGAGTTCGGTTGAAGATTCTTCATGCGGGTGATGCACGCGCGCCGCCAGATGAACGACGGCCTCAACACCTTCGAGTGCGGCAGACCAGTCCGTATCCGATCCGATCGATTCGATCACAACATCGTCGTCGTTCAACGATGGACGCCGAACCGCGCGCCGAACCAACCATCCTTCGCGCGCTAATACGGGCGAAAGGTGCCGCCCCACGAAGCCGCTTGCGCCCGTTATCAGAACCACGGGTCGACCATCTCTCATGAAACGGCTTCCCTCAGTTTCGGGTTTTCCAGAAGTTCATCGATCAAACCAGCGTAGCTCATCATCGCCCGGTCGAGGCTGAAACTCCTCGCAGTTGCGACGGCGCGCTGCGCCATCGACACATCGGCGGAAGCGGACGCGATCCGTATCGTATTTGCGAGTTCGTCGGGCATATCCGGGGCAACCACCCAACCGAGATTGTTTTCCCTTACTGTTATCGCCGCTTCCGCCTCCGGCTCGGAAATCAAAATGATGGGACGGCCAACCGCAAGCAGATTATAAAACCGGCTCGGCACCGAAAGACCGGCAACGTTCTTACGATAAGGAATGAGCCAGACGTCCGCCGCCGAAAGAAGCCGCTCCAGGTCTTCATCTTCAACGCGCTCGACCAAAGTGACGTTCGGAAGATTTTCCTCCGTCTGCAGCTGCTTTAACCGCTCGAAACCTACCCCCCAACCTGAGAGAATGAAATGAATATGCCGATTATTTCGTAATATTCGCGCCGCCTCGAACACGATGACCGGATCGTGGGTGAATCCGAGATTGCCGGAAAGCCCGACCACGAAGCGGGCAGCATGCAAGCAACGATAGGGATTGTCGGGCTCAATCGGCCGAACCCCCGGCTTGAGTGTGGTCCAGTTCGGTATAAACCGTATCTTATCGCGCGTCAGTGTGTCGTAATCTAGGAGAAGCTGCTCGGTATCACGCCCGATTGTGACCACAGCGCTCAGTGCCCGAAACATCAGAGCGTTGGCGCCGCGAATTACCTTTGTTACAATTGAGACGGGGTTCAGCAGACCGGCCATTACCAACACGTCGGGATAAAGGTCGTGCATGATCAGAACTGAATTGGCACGTTTCAATTTGGCGGCCACCGCGACTGCATAGGGCAATACGAATGGCGCCGGGACGGTGAGAACCACATCTCCCCGCTGCAATTTCCACAGTAGCGCCCAGAAAGCACGCACGGTGAACGACAGTTCAGCAGCCGCGCGTTTGACCAGCGCAGCTTTCGGCGGCAACCGATTTCTGATCTGGAGAACAGCCGGCCGGGCCGATTGCATGGGCTCGCCGGTCGATGAGTCCGGTGTCCCCGACAGGACCAAAACTTGACGGTCTGCGGCTAAATGTTCCGCTATAGCGGACATAATTGCGGCAGTGGTGCTGGAGTCCGGCGGATAATGCTGGCTGACTATGACAACTTTACCGCGCTTGCGCTTCAAACGCATTCGATCCGATCCCGCTCATCGCCCGATCTCGTCCGAAATAGCATCAAGCAATCCCGGCCGCAAACTCCGGCACGGCATCTTTCAAAATCATCTGGATCGAGGTCCGGTCGTCTTTTTCCACTGCCTGCTCGAGCGCCGCCATCCACTTCCGCAATGTCGGCATAGGCGGCTCGTTGGGCTTGGCGGCCATGATGCCGGCGACGCCGATTTCGACGGTGGGTTCCGCGCTGGCGAATAGGATTTCGTTGAGCCGCTCCCCCGGCCGCATGCCGGTGAAGACGATGTCGATGTCATGGCCCGGCTGCAGGCCTGAAAGCCGGATCATGCGTTCGGCGAGTTCGACGATCTTCACCGGTTGCCCCATGTTGAGCACATAAACCGAAACGTCCGGTCGCTCCGGCGCCAAGGCGTGGGTGGCGGCCGTGATCACCAGGTCACAAGCCTCGCGGATGGTCATGAAATATCGGACCATATCTGGATGCGTGACCGTCACCGGCCCACCCGCTTCGATCTGGGCCTTGAATTTCGGCACCACCGAGCCATTCGACGCCAGCACGTTGCCGAATCGCACCGAGATCAGGCGCATCCGCCGATCGCCGGCTTGCGACGCCAGCCCGTGGTCGAGCGCCTGGCAATACATCTCGGCAAATCGCTTGGTCAGCCCCAGCATCGAGACCGGCTCAATCGCCTTGTCGGTCGAAATCATCACCATCGCCTCGGCGCCCGCCGCCAGCGCCGCGTCGGCAACATTGACCGATCCGAAAATGTTGGTCTTGACGCCTTCGCTCCAGTCGCGTTCGAGGATCGGCACATGCTTGAGCGCGGCGGCGTGAAAAACGATATCCGGCTTGAACTCGAGCATCAGGCGCAGGATGCGCTCGCGGTCGCGAATATCGGCAATCCGCCCCTCGATGACGGCGCCGCTCTCATGTGCCGCGAGCGCTTCCGTGACCGCATAAAGCGCCGGTTCCGAATTCTCGATCACCAGCAATCGCGCCGCACCGAACGTCACGATACGGTCGCAGATTTCTGAGCCGATCGAACCGCCGCCGCCGGTCACGATCACCGACTTGTTTTTCACCAAGGCTTCGAGCCGCGCATGGTCGATTTTCTCGCTCGGCCGCAGCAACAGGTCCTCGACGGCAACCGCCGTCAAACGCGGAGCATCCCCGCCTTCCAGCGACGGAAGACGGCTGACGATCAGCCCAAGCCGGCGGGCCCGCATCAATACGCCTTCGGGTCGCGCTTCCGGCTCGAACGCCGAGGGTGTCATCACCACACGATTGATCTCTCTGCCGCGCCGGGAAAAATCGCGAATGACGTCTTCGATGTCGTCGACCCCGCCAAGCACCGGAATGTTGCGTATCGATTGCCCGCGGTCCGCCAGCGACGGCGACAATACGCCCACCGGCCAAAGCTGCTTGACCGCGCCGCTTTCGATTCCGCGCAACAGAATCTCCGCGTCCGCTGCGCGGCCGATCAACAAGGCCGGCGACGCACCGTCGATGCGGGCATGCCGGCGCACGCGCGTATAGCGAAAATAACGATAGGTGAAGCGCAAAGCGCTGAGGAAAAATATCTCGAGGAACCAGTACAGTACGATGGTGATCCGACCGAGAAAAAACGTACCATTCACGTTGGGCGCGACAAAGACGTAGTCGAACACCAATAGGACGCCCGTCAGCACCGTGGCCGCGCGCAGGATATTGAGCGCGTCCGGCAACGAGATGAAACGCCATTTTGTGGTCGTCAGATGGAAGAAGTAGCAAACGACGGCACTAAACGCGACGAAATATGGAAGAACGCGCAGCAGCAAAGGCAGCCGCTCGAAAAACAACTCCCCGCCTTCGAAGCGCAGATAGAAACTCGCAAGCAACGCCAACGCGGTCGCCAAGGCGTCATGCGCTGCGATCAGAAGGTTGCGCGTGGTCAGATTTGTGAGACGCATCGTTTCGCTGGCCGGTTAAAAAATAAGGATTGAATTACATCGTTGCAAAGCCGCTGATAGCTCATCCCCCGCGGACATGCCAGCCTTCACGAACTGAGGAAATTTCACTTTGCTAAACTCGTCTCGCGCGCGCGTTTCGTCAGCACCATCCCGCCGGCGACGCCTACGCCCAGGACGTACATCCACCCCTCGTGGAAATCGAATATGTGGGAATTAAACAGCGAGGTAAAAATATTCTGCACCACGACGAGCAATCCGATCCACGCGACCAAACCCTCGCCACGGAACAGCATTAGATGCACCAGCCACATCGCATATAGCACGACAATGCCAATCGCGCCCCACTGGACCGCCACGTTCAGGGTCTGATTGTGCGGGTTTGCAACGATCCTGCTGCTGGCCTCTTCGAAGGGACCGGTTGCAACGCGCTCGAACAGGCCTCGGGTCGATCCAGTGCCGTGTCCCATGATCGGCGCCTCGGCGATGAACTGCAGCGATTTTTGCCAATACACCAGCCGTTCCCCGATCGACGTGGCCCGGCCCTCCTCCTTATATCTCTGGTAGTCGCTGACAAACGTCGAGGCCTTCCACCGCAACTGGGGTGATGCCGCCCACGTCAGCGTCGCGAACACAATCGCCCCGCAAAATATGACGAGAATGCTTCGCCACCGCAGATGAAGCAACGCGAACACCGCGAGCATGATGGGCATGGTGACGAGCGCCGTCCGCGACACGACGACAAAACCCATGTTGACGACAAAACTCATGGCGATCGCAAAAAGCAACCCCGCCAGCATCATTCGTTTCGTTCGCAGCAAATTCACGATCGGATAGGCCAGCGCCACCGCGCACAGCGTAAATTCCTGGCTTTGGTCGATGTAATTTTTGACGAAGATGCCCGGAGGGGGAATGATACCCGGAGTGGGAGTGAACTTTTGCAAGGATAAATGGGGATAGAAAAAGACCACCCACGATATCACCATCAGCAGGGCGCATGAGATCAAGAACGCATTGAACACCCACATGCCGCGCGCCGAACGTTCGTAGTGATAGAACAGGAACGGCAACACCAGGAGCTTGAAGGCTGGTCCGATCGCGTAAAGGCGCGCGCCCCAGGCCGCGTCCGACCACAAGGTACCCACCGCGGCCAATACAAACAAAGCGATCGGGAACGCACAAATCGGTCGTCTCAACGAACGCAGGAAAACCCTGACATCCAGTGTCGGCGCAACCGACACCAGCCAAACCGCTACGAAGATGCCGACCAGCGAAGTCGACCACGGCAGCGAGAGTGCGATCAGAACCGCGACAATATCCGCCGTTCTCGACCACGCCGCTGGATCGCGCCATGCTCGCAGTACGCCGTCGCCCTCTGAAGTCGTTACCGCCGCGCTCATGCCCCTCCTCCACGCGCGCGATTGACCAGCGAGGTCGTGCTGAAGCCCGGCAGGACATCAATCAACAATACTTCGCCGCCATGGGCCTCGACGATCTCGCGGCCGACGACTTGCTCGCGGGTATAGTCACCGCCTTTTACCAGCACGCTCGGCTTGATTTGCGCGATCAACCCGATCGGCGTGTCTTCTTCGAAGATCGCGACGAGATCGACCGCCTCCAACGCCGCCAGCACTTCCGCCCGCGCGCGCTCGTCTTGAACCGGGCGTCCCTCGCCCTTCAGCCGCTTGACCGAAGCGTCGCTGTTCAAGCCGACAACCAAGCGATCGCAGGCGGCCCGCGCCGCGGTCAGAACCTTGACATGGCCGGGATGCAGAATGTCGAAGCAGCCATTGGTGAATCCGACCCGCAGGCCCTGCTTGCGCCAATCCCCAAGAGGTTCGCCGAGATCGCCGCTCGCCGCGACAATCTTCTCTTCGGCGGCGAGAAACGCATGCGGAAGGATTCTTCGTCGCAATTCCGCCGACGTCACAGCTGCGGTGCCTTTCTTGCTGATCGCAACCGCCGCCGCCGCGTTCGCCACCCGTAACGCCGCCTCCCAATCGGCCCCCGCCGCGAGCGTCACCGCGAGCGCCGCGACGACGGTGTCGCCTGCGCCCGAAACGTCGCGCACCTTGACGGGATGTGCCGGCACATGGATGGGCTCTCCCTTGCGTGGCACCAACGTCATGCCGTGCTCGCTTTGCGTCACCAGCATCGCCTCGCAGTCGGTAAGCTGCATCGCGTCGCGCGCGGCAAGCTCGATATTCTTTTCAGCGTCGGCGCGGCTGCGGGTCGCCTCCTCGAATTCCTTGCGGTTGGGGGTCAGCAACGTCGCGCCGCGATAGATCGCGAAATTGGCGCTTTTGGGATCGACGATCACCGGCTTGCCAAGCTTGCGCGCGGCGTCGATGACGTTGCGGATCACGCGCGCCGTCAACACGCCCTTGGCGTAATCGGACAACAAGACGACACCGACCCGCGGCAGCAGCGGCAAAATGGCATCGATCAATTTCTGCTCGGTGTCGGCTGTGACCGGTGCCGCCAACTCCCAATCCGCACGCAGCATGTGAGTGGAGAAATGCTCGGAGACGAAGCGCACCTTTCGCGTCGTCGGCCGCGCGGAATCATGCACCAAGATGCTTTCGATCCGCTTCTCCTCAGTCAGCGCCGCCTTCAATTTGGCGCCGGCATCGTCCTCACCGACCAGCCCAACGAAAATACAGCGCGCGCCCAGCGAAGCGACGTTGCGCGCCACGTTGCCGGCGCCGCCAATATTGGTCTCGCTACGCTGGACGGCAATCACCGGCGCAGGCGCTTCCGGCGAAATTCGCGACACCTCGCCATAGACGAATTCGTCGAGCATGAGGTCGCCGACGCACAGCACGGTCTGGCGGGCAATCGCATGCGACAGGGCGTCAAAATCAAACATCAAGAACTCGTCATCTCGTGAACCGTTAGATCATGATGCGGTTAAGCGAAATCGCATCATGATCTAGTCTCTTTGCGCATGATCTTTTCGGAAAACCGGTCTCCACTTTTCCGGATCATGCTTTAGCGGAAACGATCGGTGCGGTCGAGGAAACCCTTGACGTAGGTCTCGACCGCGTCTTCCAGCGCGGTGAAGCCGCCGTTGTAACCGGCGCGCGTGAGCCGATCGACCTCGCTTTGGGTGAAATACTGATAACTGTCGCGGATCGCTTCGGGCATATCGACATACTGAATATTCGGAGCCGTGCCCAGCGCGGCTGAGGCCGCGAGCATCAAATCCTTGAAGCTGCGCGCCTTGCCGGTGCCGACGTTGAAGATGCCGCTGACCGAGGGCGTCGCGAGTAGCCACATCATCACCCGAACGACATCGTCGACATAGATGAAATCGCGCCGTTGATCGCCGTCGGCGATGCCGTCGCGATGCGACTTGAACAACTGCGCCGGCCGGCGGGCCTTGATATCGTCGAAACGCCGCGCCAGCAGGCTCATCATCGTGCCTTTGTGATATTCGTTGGGGCCGAACACGTTGAAGAATTTCAGGCCGGCCCATTGCGGCGGCAGTTTTTCGCCGCGGGCGGCGCGCTCGCTCACCGCCAGGTCGAACAGATGCTTGCTCCAGCCGTACAAATTCATCGGCCGTAAAGTCTTGAGCGCCGCCACCGAAGGCTCGTCGCGAAAGCCTTGCGCGCCGTCGCCATAGGTCGCGGCGGACGAGGCATAGAGGAAGGGCGTCGAATTGGCCGTGCACCAGTCGAGGAGCCGCATCGACAGGCGGAAGTTGGTCTCGATCACGAGATCGCCGTCGGTTGCCGTGGTCTCCGAAATCGCGCCGAGATGGATGACGGCGTCGAGCCGGCGGCCTTTCAGCCAGTCGATCAATTGCGCCGGGGGAACGACATCCGCGAGCTGACGCTTGGCGAGATTGCGCCATTTGCCGTCATGGCCGAGCACGTCGCAAACGACGACGTCGGCGCGGCCGGCGTCATTCAACGCCGCCACGACATTCGACCCGATAAAACCGGCACCGCCGGTCACCAGCAACATTCCATCCCCTGCCCTGCTTGTGCGATCCAGCCAGAGCGTTTTCCAGCGAAAGCCTGCCCCGGACGTGATCCGGGGTGGATACCGGTTCACGTCAAGAAAACGCGTCGAAACAAAAATCAAAGCCTCCGTTCCGATTCAATCGGAACGGAAAAGGCTCTAGCGCATGATCCGCCAAAGTGTAAGCAGTTTGGAGGGCAGGCATCTGCCGATTTGATGCCGATCGGGTGACTTTACGCGCCGGAGCGGCTACCCAAGGCGCCGCAAGCGTGGACGCCAAGCCAACAAGATATGAATAAATATTCACTACATCAAATGGAAGCAGATGCCGACGATGTAAGGCCGATCCTGATCGTCACCTACCGGTGGATCGGTGATTTCGTGCGCGGCCACACCGTGGTGCGGGCACTCAAGCATCGCTGGCCTAACCGCCCGGTCGATCTGCTCTCGACCTCGCTCTGCGCTCCCTTGGTCGACTACATGCCGGGTGTCCGCTCGGCCGTGGTCTGGGACCTACCGCGCAGCCGGCTTGTATTGGGCCAGCAACGGGCCCTGGCGGCGCAGCTCAAGGCCCGGAACTACGCCACCGCCCTCGTCTTGCCTCGCACCTGGAAATCGGCCATTGCGCCGACCCTGGCCGGTATTCCGGAACGGGTGGGTTTCGTCGGCGAGGCGAGGTTCGGCCTGATCAACCACTGGCGATGGGGCGAAAAGGCCCTGCCCCGGTTCATCGACAGGAATGCCATGCTGGCCCTGCCGGACGGGGCGCCATTGCCGACGGAATGGCCGGTGCCGCAGCTTAAGGTTCCGCTTGAGGAAATCGGCCGATGGCGGCAAGCCAACGAGCTGGGCACCGGCGCCGCGGTCGCACTGGCACCCGGCTCGGTGGGTTCCGGCAAGCGTTGGACGTATTATCCGGAGGCCACGCGCCTTCTGACCCAAAAAGGCCTCGACGTCTGGGTGGTCGGCGGACCTGCGGAAAAGGCGCTTGCCGCGGAAATCGTCGCCGCCGGGGGTTCGCGCGTCCGCGACCTCACCGGGACCGACCTGCGCAACGGCATTTTGGCGATGGCGGCGGCGGCCGTCGCCGTCTCCAACGATTCCGGTCTGATGCATGTCGCTGCCGCCTTGGGCACACCGACCATGGGCATTTTCGGTCCCACCAGCCCCCATCTTTGGGGCCCGCTCAACGGCCTCGCGGCGACAATCCAAACCAAGACCGCCGTGCCGTGCCAGCCCTGCCATCGTCCGGTCTGCACCATGAACGACCATCGCTGCATGCGGGAGATTCCGGCATCCGAAGTCGCCGCGATCGCCGAGCGCGTGCTGAGCGAGGCGATTGAAAAATGACCGGCATCGATTCCACCCGCGAGGCCCCACGGCCCGCCGCCTTCCTCGACCGCGACGGCGTCGTCAACCATGACGACGGCTACATGGGTACGCGGGAGCGAATTCGATGGATGCCAAACGTCGCGAAGGCAATCCGCCGCCTCAACGAAGCCGGATATTTCGTGTTCTTCTTCACCAACCAGTCCGGCGTCGCGCGCGGTTTCTTCACCGAGGACGATCTGCTCAAGCTGCACGATTGGATGCGCGCCGAACTCGCCGCGGAAGGCGCGCGCATCGACGACATCCGCTATTGCCCCCATCACCCCGACGGGACGGTTGCGGGTTATCTTGAGGATCATCATTGGCGCAAGCCGAAGCCCGGCATGATCGTCGATCTGATGGCGCATTGGCCGGTCCGCCGCGAAGGCAGTTTTGTCATTGGCGATCGAAACAGCGACATCGAGGCGGCCCAAGCCGTCGGCCTCCCCGGCTTTTTGTTCGCCGGCGGCGACCTCGACGCGTTTGTGGCGGATATTTTGGCGCGAGCACATCTCACACCAGAACCGCCCCGCTAAAGCATGATCCGGACCCGTAGGGCCGCGTTAGCGCAAAGTGGAAACCGGCCTTCCACGCGACAAACGCGAAAACGCGTTTGCGCGGCTCGATCATGCTTAGCGTCAGACCCGCTTAGAAGGGAGGTCGCACCAAGGCACCGGCATGAGTGAAAGGTAATACTGATTCCACTCGCAGATCTCTTCTGGGCCACGCTGCAACAGAACATGCTTCACGGCTTGCATCTGCGTGATGCTCACATGCATCACGATCAACACCGCTCCTATCGGGTAAGCCCATCGGCGAAACCGTAAGTCGCTCATCCGATCTAGCAGCACCGCACCCGCAATGATGATCAACGGGTCAGTAAAAATGAGATACTCTGCCTTGAGGCCGCGCCTCATTTCGAGTGTCTCTATTCCCATCGCACAGAGCATCAGTAGAGTTGCCTGAACCGCGACCTGTTTGTCGCCGCGCCGCCACGCGTAGATGATACCGGGCAGGACAAGCCAAACGAGGAACACGGTCGGACGCGGTGAAGGGGATAAGATGAACGTGTAGCGCAGAAGCACTCGAAGCGCATCAACAGCGAGCAAACCTACCAACCCGAAAAACCCGCCACCGCTCGACGATAAAGGTGACAAATCCGCGAAATTCAGCATTTGCTCAAGCGGATTCATGACAATGACCGCATTTCTGACGTCATACTCGAGATCGAGCGCCAACAGCCCAAGCGCGGCACCCGCCACAATCGCAAACATTGTTGCGATGGTCTCCGCGGCATTTACGTTCCACGTTCGTGCGAAAACCACCACGCCGAGGGAAATCCAGATCAAGAGCGCGACCTGATAGGCGCCGCCTCCTGCCAGCGGACGAAACGATAGGAAAGCCAAAGCCGCCGGGCCGAAACCTGCGGCGATCACGGGCATACTTATCCAGACCAATAGGCCAGCAACGATTCCCATCACCAAGACCGCGAGCCAGGAGCGCGCGCCGCTGAACCAAAACGCCGCGCTCTTGCTGCTGTCCGATCCAAACGGCTGGACCATCAAGGGAAGCGCCGCAATCAACAAAACGGCATGGACCTTGTTCTCTAGCCCGAGAATGCAGAGGCTAGCGGCGGCTGCAAGTATTAGAGGGCGCCATGGCGTCCCGCGCTTGGCCATGATGATCAGAAGCATGAGCGAAAAGCTGAGAAAACATGCGGAGATCATCTCGCTCCGCAATATCCGCATATGCATTCCGATACCGCCCGAGAATGCAAAGGCGAATGTCATCAGTCCGGCAAGTCGCCAATCGCGCACGATCAGCCGGATAAGGCTTGCGAAGATCAGCACGAATACGATCGCCGTCAGCAAAGAAAGCACGCGTGCGGCGCGAACGGTGCTCGTCATCGCGGCGTCGAATGCGGCAACGTTGGAAGCAGACGGAATCGCGGAGATCGTCCAAGCGTCCAGCAAGCCGAACTGGTGCAGCAGCCAGAACCAGAGTTTCGCGGAAAGTATGGTGAAATAGGCCGGATGATCAAAGAAGAGAATTTTTCCGTCATTCAACGCCAGCGCATTGTGAACGACGATCAGATCCATGTCGGCGTGACGCCAATAAATGTTGAAATATCCGAGCAGAAAAAAAGAAACGGCGAGAAAGAAAACAATCAGGGCAATACCGCCGCACCAACTGCCAAACCACAGGCGCGTCCACGGGTCACGCGGTGGAACGTGCGTATTCGGTTCTGTAGACGTCGTCGCAATGCCGGATGTCATCTGCTTTCCAATTCAATACGATATTCGAGCTACCTAACATGGTCGCTTCTGAAAAGCCCGCGATAAACCTCCACGATCCGGTGCGCTTCCGCATCTAGGCTGAATTTCTCAAGCACCCGCGCACGGCCCCGTTCCCCCATGGCCGCGGCCGAATTCGGATCGCGCATCAACGGCTCCAATGCGGCAACGAGCGCGTCGGCATCGCCCGGCGGCGTCAACACGCCGGTGACGCCGTCCTCGACCACAAGTTCGGCGGCGCCGGCCCGCGAAGCCACCAGTGCCGCGCCCACCGACATCGCCTCGATCAACGTCAACCCAAAACCTTCGTTACGCGATGTGAACGCATAGATCGTGAGCCGTCGGTACCAGCGCTGGACGTCCTCGATCGGCAATTCACCTGTCATGAGGATGCGCGATTGCAGACCTGCGGCCTCGATCTGCGCTCTCAAACCGTTCGCAAAACTCAAATGCTCGGGCGTGACCGCTCCGACCATCACCGCGGTAAAATCCGGATAGCGCGGCAGCAAACGGCACAACGCCTCCACAAACACGTCGCTGCCCTTTTGCGCGCGCACACGACCGAAACAGCCGATCGCATAACGGCCCGGCAGGCCCGCTTCCGCGAACGCCGCCGCGCGATTTGCGGGTGGCGCGTAACGCTCGGTATCGACGCCATGCGGAATGACAATCGCCGATCGTTTGAGAAACGACGCCGAGATGTCGTTGGTGGCGATGACCGCATCCATCCGCGCGATCAACCAGCGCGTGATCCAGGTGTGGTGGCGTTGTGCGGCCGAGGTGAACACCAGATTCAGGGGCCAGCCGAGGAAACGCAACAGCACGCCTACGATCATCTCATCGTTGCGCCGCGCGTGCCAGATCACGGCGTTTCGCCGCCGCCACAACTTGAGGAGATCCGCAACCCCCATGCGCGCGATACCCTCGGGCGCATGAGGACCGAACCATGCGGCGCGAAACATTTTCGCGAGTTTCGGCGCCACCATGCGGTTGGTCGCGGTGACGCCCGAATAGCGCCTGTGCAGATTCGGCACGATCAGCTGCAGATCGTCGGCGGAATTGGTGGCGTTTCTCAACATTAAAGCGTTTTCCAGCGAAGTGGATACCGGTTCGCGTCAAGAAAACGCGTCGAAACAAAGAAGTAGAGCCTCCGTTCCGATTCAATCGGAACGGAAAAGGCTCTAGGCTCCGTTTCACGGAACTTCCTATACGCAACATTAAGCATAGTGGCCAGTTCGCTTGCGCCGAAACCCCCTCTTCACCGCATCCCGGGTAGCATCGCCTCACAGTGCACGATCGGCAAAAGCGGGAACCGGCCTTGTGTCCGACCGCGCGTCCAAAGCGAAGAAGAGCGCATGATTTTCTTTCGGGTCATGCGCCACGGGAGATCGTGAGTTCATGACCGTACTTGTCACCGGCGGCGCCGGCTATATCGGAAGTCACATGGTTCATGCGCTGGTGGAAGCCGGCGAACGCGTCGTCGTGATCGACAATCTCTCCACCGGCTTTTCCAATTTTTTGCCCGAAGGCGTCCCGCTGTTCATCGGCGATGCCGGAGATGAAAATCTTGTCGACGGCGTGATCGCGGCGCACGAAGTCGAAAGCATCATTCATTTTGCCGGCTCGGTGGTGGTGCCGGATTCGATGCGCGATCCGCTCGCCTATTACCGCAACAACACCATGACCACGCGCAGCCTGTTGAACGCGGCGGTGAAGGGCAAGGTCAACCGCTTCATCTTTTCGTCCACCGCCGCGGTGTACGGCAACCCGGATCAGGTGCCCGTGCCCGAGCATGCGCCGACGCGGCCTTTGTCGCCTTACGGCTCCTCGAAGCTGATGACCGAAATCATGCTGCACGATGTAGCTTCCGCCCATGGAATGAGCTACGTCGTGCTACGTTACTTCAACGTCGCGGGCGCCGATCCTTTAGCGCGCATCGGACTTGCGACCGTGGGCGCGACGCATCTTTTGAAGATCGCGGTCGAGGCCGCTACCGGACAGCGCGTCAAGATCGACGTGTTCGGAACCGACTATCCGACGCCGGACGGAAGCTGCATCCGGGATTTCATTCACGTCAGCGATCTTGCCCAGGCGCACCGCGCGGCGCTCGCTTATCTGCGCAGCCACGGTCCTTCGGTGACCTTGAATTGCGGCTACGGTCGCGGCTACTCGGTGTTGGAGACGATCGAGGCGGTGCGGCGGGTCTCGGGGCGCCATTTCGCGGTTCAATATGCAGCGCGCCGGCCCGGCGACATCATGACCATGGTGGCGGACACCAACCGCATCCGCTCGACCTTGGATTGGATCCCGCAATACGACAATCTCGATACCATCGCCGCGCACGCGCTGACATGGGAAGAGAAATTGTTCCGCGAACGCAGCGGCGACGCGCAGCAGGCAGCTTCGGCTTAAATCACGATGCGATTAGGTAGAATCGCATCGTGATTTAAACTCTTTAGTTTGCGCATGATCTTTTCGGAAAACCGGTTTCCACTTTTCCGGATCATGCGCTAAATCTCATTACGCGCAAGCCCCGATTTGGCTTGAAAAAGCCTGCCATAGCGGGCAAGGAGACGGACGTTTTACGCTGACGCGTGAGGCGGATACCGCCGGCGCTGTCGATGGAACGCGGATGACCGAACCTCCGAAGAAAATCACCGACGATCCGTATGGCGCCGCGATCCTGATTCGCCGTCTGGTCATGGAGCAGGGTGCGGCCCATTGGCGGCGCTATCTCACCGCCTTCGCATTGATGGGGGTTTCGGCGGCGGCGACGGCGGGCTCGGCCTACATCCTCGGCCAGATCATCAATGAGGCCTATGTCGCCAAAAACGTCCGCGGCATCGCGATCCTGTCGGTCGTTACGTTCCTGATATTCGTCTTGAAGGGTAGTTCGACTTACGGTCACCAGGTGATCCTGTCGAAAATCAGCAACACGATTCTCGCTAGCAATCAGCGCAAGCTGTTCGCTAAGCTGATGAACGAAAGCATCGCCTTCTTTTCCGACCGGCATTCGTCCGAATTCTTGGCGCGGCTGACGCAGGGCGCCAATTCCGTGACGCAGGTGCTCAACTTGTTGATCAATGCGCTGGGGCGCGACCTGTTGCTGCTGATCGGCCTCGTCAGCGTGATGGTGACGCAAGACCCCTATATGGCGCTGTTCGGATTTCTGGTGGCGCCACCCGCGATCCTGGTGCTGCGCACGCTGGTAAAGCGGATCAAGGGGCTCGCGCACAACCAGTTCACCGGCACCGCCGACATTCTCGAAACCATGCAAGAGTCGCTGCAAGGCATCCGCACCGTCAAGGCGTTTACGCTCGAACAGACCATGCGCGCGCGTATCGATGCCAGCATCGCCGAGGTCGAGCGCAACGCCAACAAGATGGCGCGGGTTTCCAACCGTTCGAGCCCGCTGATGGAAACGCTCGGCGGCTTCGCGATCGCCGGCGGGCTGATGTATGGCGGCTATAGCGTGGTCGCCACCGGTGCTACACCAGGTCAGTTCTTTTCGTTTCTCTCGGCGTTCCTGTTGGCCTACGAGCCGGCGAAACGCCTTGCACGGCTCAACATCGAACTGAACAGCTACCTTGTCGGTGCCCGCAAATTGCTGGAGATCATCGACAGCCCCGCAAGCGAACCGGCCGATGACGACAAGCCGGCCTTGAAGCTTTCCGACGCGCGGGTCGAGTTTCGCGACGTCGCCTTCGCCTACCGCCCGAACGAGCCGGTCTTGAACCGCATGAGCTTTGAGGCCGAGCCGGGCAAGGTCACCGCGCTGGTCGGCCCCTCCGGCGGCGGCAAATCCACCGTGCTGGCGCTGCTGCTGCGGCTCCATGAAGTCGGCGGCGGCGATATCCTGATCGACGGGCAGGCGATCTCAAACGTATCGCGAAAGTCGCTTCGTCAACAGACCGCTTATGTCGGGCAAGACGTCTTTCTCTTTCGCGCCACCATCCGCGAGAACATCGCGTTCGGCAAGATCGGCGCCACCGAAGACGAGATCGTCGCCGCCGCGAAAGCCGCGTGCGCCCACGAATTCATCATGGGCTTCCCGCTCGGCTACGACACGCCGGTCGGCGAGCACGGCACGCAATTGTCCGGCGGCCAACGTCAACGCGTCGCGGTGGCGCGGGCGCTGGTGAAGAACGCTCCCATCATCCTGCTCGATGAAGCCACCGCGGCGCTCGATTCAGAATCCGAAAAACAGGTGCAGGAGGCGATCGAACACCTCTGCCAGAACCGCACCACCATCGTCATCGCCCATCGCCTCCATACCATCATGCACGCCGACGCCATTCTGGTGGTAGAGAATGGAGAGATCGTCGAGCGCGGGCGGCATGACGATCTGCTCCGCCGCGACGGCCGCTATGCCTCGTTCTTCCGCCTGCAGCATCACGACCCGGGCCCGCTGACGCTGGCGCCGATCAGCGCAACCGCGTAAAGCTACCAAGGTTACCAATCGAATTTTTTGTTCCCCAACCAGAGACCCCTTCATGAGCGCGACATCCTACGTCATCCCCGCCTTCCCGCAGCCCACGATCGCCGTCGCCGGCGACAGCAAAACCTATCCGGTTCGCCGCATCTGGTGCGTCGGACGCAACTATCTCGAGCACATCCGGGAGATGGGAAATGACGAGCGCGCGCCGCCGTTCTTCTTCGCCAAGCACCCCGACATGATCGAGCCGGACGGCGCCACCGTCCCCTACCCGCCGCTGACCAACGATCTGCATCATGAAGTCGAATTGATCGTGGCGATGAAGAGCGGCGGTCTCAACATTCCCGCCGACAAGGCGCTTGAGCACGTTTACGGCTATGCGGTCGGCATTGACCTCACGCGACGCGACCTGCAGCAGGCCGCGCGCAAGAAGGAGCGGCCGTGGGAAGTCGGCAAGTCGTTCGACCATTCCGCGCCCTGCGGCGCGCTGCAGCCGGCCTCGAAAATCGGCCACCCGGCCAAGGGAAGAATCTGGCTTTCGGTCAACGGCACCGAAAAGCAGAAGGGCGACCTCACGGAATTGATCTGGAGCGTGCCGGAGATCATCGAGAAATTGTCGCAACAGGTCTCGCTTGGCGCCGGCGACGTCATCATGACGGGAACGCCGGCGGGCGTAGCCGCCCTTTCACCCGGCGATAAAATCGAGTGCGGGGTCGATGGCGTCGGCACCCTGAAGGTCACGATCGGCAAACCGGCCTGACCACCTGTCTGCGCTTAAACCAAGAGGCCTCGAACGTTCGGGGCCTCTTTTTCGTCTCAAACCCTACATTTTTCATCAAGTTAACAGGTAAATTCGTAGTCCGTTAACCACACGTACATTAAATGGGCGAACCGCCGCATCACCCGCCCTGGAGCCATCAATGAGCACCGACTGGAACGCATTCCGCCTCGATTTGTTTCAACTTGACGAACCGATGCAGGCTGCGTTGCGCGAGATGCGGCCGTTCTTTGCAAAATCCTTACCCGGCATTCTGGCGCGGTTCTACGACAAGGTCCGGCAACACGATCCGGCCTCGGGTCTTTTCAAGGACGGCGCGATGCAAGGGGCCGTTCGCATGCAATTGCAGCACTGGGACCTGATCGGAGCCTGCGATTTCGGCCCGGCTTACGCTGAGTCAGTCGTGCAGCTCTGCAAACTCAATCAGCACACCAGCGTTGCGCCACCATGGTACGTCGGCTTGTTCGCCACCGAACAGTTGATGAAGGCGATCGAGACCGAAGTGCAGATTCCACGGTTCGGTAAGGCCGCACAGGCTGCGCGCGACAAAAAAGACACGATGCTCAGCGCCATCGCCAAGGCCAATATGCTGGACACTGAAAACCTCATCGCGTCTTATTTCGGCGCCTACCGCCAGGCTCGTAAGGACGCCATTACGGACGCCAGCGACCGCTTCCGCAGCATCATCACTTCGCTGTCGAGCGCCTCCAACCAGTTGGAGGGTACCGCGCGTTCCTTGAGCGAGAACGCCGGCAACACCACCCGCCTTGCGACCGTGGTCGCCAATGCCTCGGAAGACGCCTCCACCAACGTTCAGTCGGTGGCCTCAGCCACCGAAGAATTGGCCACCTCCGTGCGCGCCATCTCGGCGCAGGTTCAGGAGTCCAACCGCATCGCCGCCAGCGCCGTGCAGCAGGCCGATGAAACCGACTCGCGCATCAACGCGCTGTCGCAGGCCGCCAACCGGATCGGCGACGTGATCAAGCTGATCACCTCGGTCGCCGAGCAAACCAACCTTCTCGCCCTCAACGCCACGATCGAAGCGGCGCGTGCCGGCGAAGCCGGCCGGGGTTTCGCCGTGGTCGCCCAGGAGGTCAAGGCGCTCGCGGCGCAGACCGCCAAGGCCACCGACGAGATCGGCATCCAGATCGCCGGCATGCAGACCGCGACCCAGGAGGCGGTCGGCTCGATCAAGATGATCAGCTCGACCATCGGCAAGATCTCCGAGATCAGCAATGCGATCTCGGCGGCGATCGAGGAACAGGGCGCCGCCACCCAGGAAATCTCCAGCAATATTCAGCGTACCGCCGCGGGCACCTCGCAAGTCGCCGGCACAATCGCCGAAGTCAGCCATGGCGCCAACCAGACCGGCGCGGCATCGAGCCAGTTATTGTCTTCGGCCAAGCAATTGTCGGATTCGACGTCGACGTTGCAGAGCGAGATCGACGGCTTCCTGAAAACGATCGCCACCGCGGCGTAACGAAATTATCTTTCAGCATCGCGAAAGCGGGTGCCGCCTATTTTGGGGGTACCCGCCGCGACCTTGGTCAGCCCCGCGCCAGCGCCTGCAGGCCCTTGAACGTCAGGCGTTTGGGGTCCTTCACGCCAGCCAGATAAAACTTGCGAATGAAGGCCGCGACCGTATCGCGGTCGCAATCGGTCAACGCGACCACGGCGTCGATGGCAATTCTCTGAGCGTCCATGGCCTTCCTCTTGCGTCAGCAGCCTTGACCGCTTGAGCCTAGGATTCGCCGATTAATACAGCGTTAACCGTTTCGCGAGAGTGACCGATTCGTCCGAAAAATACGAATAGGTAAAAAATAGCGCGCCGCGCGCCCCGACTCGCTCCCGTCACGAATACTGCATCACCCCGTCATCGACCTTGCCGAAGCGCAAGGTGACGATATCGAGCGCGTAGTTCTGATAAAGCCGCCACGGCCGCTTCGAGCCTTGCTTCGGCAATTTCGCGATCGAGCGCTGCACATAACCGGACGAGAAATCGATCCACGGCACCTCGGCCACGGTCGGATCGAGATTGCGCGACACGCACTGCTTATAGCCGTGGCGGTCCATGTAGTTGATGAGGCGGCAGACATATTCGCAGGTCAGGTCGCATTTCAGCGTCCACGACGCATTGGTGTAGCCGAACGCGGACGCCAAATTGGGCACGTCCGAATACATCATGCCCTTGTAACTGAGCGTCTTGGCGAAATCGATCACGCGGCCATCGACGCTGACCTCCAAGCCGCCGAGCACCTGCAGATTGAGACCGGTGGCGGTGACGATGATGTCGGCGTCGAGTTCGCTGCCGTCCTTCAGCTTGATGCCTTTATTGGTGAAGCGGTCGATCTCGGCGGTCGCGACCGAAGCGCGCTTGTCCTTGATCGACTTGAACAGGTCGCCGTCCGGCACCAGGCACAGCCGTTGATCCCAAGGATTGTAACGCGGCGTGAAATGCGTAGCCACGTCGTAATCCGGCCCAAGCGCCATCCTGACGCCGCCGAGGATCAGTTCTTTCACCCGCGCCGGCTTGCGCTTGGACAGCCGGAAGAAATACATCCCCCACAACACGTTGCGCCAGCGGATCAAATGATAGGCGAGCTTGGAGGGAAGCTTGCTGCGTAAGCTATCGGCAAACGCGTCCTGCGCCGGCCGCGAGACCACATAGGTCGGCGAGCGCTGCAGCATGGTGACGTGAGCCGCGCGCTTGGCGAGTTCCGGCACCAGCGTCACCGCGGTCGCGCCCGAACCGATCACCACCACGCGCTTTCCCGCATAGTCGATATCGTCGGTCCATTTCTGCGGATGCACGATACGGCCGGCGAAGTCGCCGACGCCGGCAAACTCGGGCGTGTAGCCTTCCTCGTATTTGTAATAGCCCGAGCACATGAACAGGAAGTTGCAGGTGAAGCGCACGGTCTCAGGTCCGCGCTCGCCCACACGGCGCTCGGCCTCTATTGTCCAGCGCGCATCTTCCGACGACCATGATGCGCGCTTGACGCGATGGTTGAAGCGGATGTTCTTGTCGATGCCGTTTTCGGCTGCCGTCTCGCGCACGTAATTGAGAATCCGCGGCCCGTCGGCGATCGCCTTGGCCTCGGTCCACGGCTTGAACGAATAGCCGAGCGTGAACATGTCGCTGTCGGAGCGGATGCCGGGATAACGAAACAGGTCCCAGGTGCCGCCGATGCAATCGCGACCCTCGAGGATCGCGTAGCTCTTGCCCGGGCACTTGTGCTGAAGGTGATAGCCCGCGCCAATGCCGGAGAGGCCGGCGCCGACGATCAGCACGTCGAGATGTTCGCTTGCTCGGATCGTCTGCATTTGGCCGATACTAAAGACGTGGATGCCCGGCACAAGGCCGGGCAGGACGAAAATATATCGAGCGTGCGCTACCTACCCCTCATCCTGAGAGTCTGACTCAAAAAGCGATCAATGTTTTGTGGTTGCGGCGAGACGTCTGGTCAGCAGTCGTAGATGGGCGACGAGGAGCCAGGCGGCTTCGGTGGCTGCAGATCCTTCGAAGTCCTTGGTGAGGC
>WNFR01000078.1_pt1 | contig 90649 bp, 75 predicted proteins | sample 5400221 | NCBI WGS metagenome assembly WNFR01 (sample SAMN13153357, study PRJNA577476) | soil metagenome | isolation source: 40 cm soil under Madrone tree | place: USA:California | collected 2016-06-14
AAAGACGAACTCGATTCCGCGATCGATGCTCGGCCGCGTGTCACCGGCATCGAGGGGTTCGTCGGCGTGTTTGCCCGTCAAGTAATCGAAGAAGATTCCGCCGACTCCCCGAGCTTCGTCACGATGTTTGATGAAAAAATACTCATCGCACCATTTTTTCAAACGCGGATAATACCAGGGGTCGAACTTATCGCATGCTTCCTTGAGCGTGCCATGGAAATGAATCACGTCTTCAAGGTAGGGATAATACGGCGTGAGATCGGTGCCGCCGCCAAACCAGCTGCCGGAGCCTCTTTCAAGGTAGCGGAAGTTCGCGTGGACCGTTGGCACGAAGGGATTGGACGGATGAAGCACCAGCGATATGCCGGTCGCAAAGAACTTTGAGCCTTCGCCAACCGGCATCTTAGCCGCGAAGGCCTGGTCGAACCTTCCATCAACTTCGGAGAAGTTGACGCCGGCCTTTTCGAATAATGCACCACCTTCCAGGATCCGAGTGCGGCCTCCTCCGCCTTCCTCGCGCACCCAGAGGTCTTCGCGAAATCTTGCCGAGCCATCCAATGTTTCGAGTGCCGCGCAGATCTCATCCTGGAGCTCGGCAAAGAAATCTCTGGCTCGCACCTTTAGCGTTTGTCGATCAGTCACCACTCGCTCCTCTAGAATTGTCCGACAAACTTTAGTTTGTCGATCAGTGAGATCTTACCGACAAGCTAAAGCTCGTCGGACGAAGTTTTTCGTTGCAACGCCGTTTCAACCAAGGTACCATAATCATCATAAGCTGGAAAATCGAGTAAGGGTTTGGTTGGTTTCTCGAGGAGATTTTGATGCGCGTATTTCGACTCTTTTCGTCGGTTGCAACGCTAACGGCTGTTCTCATTATTTCGGCATTTTCCTCAATACAGGCCGCTCAAAACGACAAAACATCAGCTAAAGTACGCATCAAGAACTTTGGCTGCCTCAATGAGGCGTTCTATCGAGGCGCTCAGCCGAGAGAAGAAGACTATGCCGACCTCGCTGCGATGGGTGTGAAGACGGTCATCGATCTACAAAAAAGTGGCGAGAACCGAGAACAGGCGATGGTCGAAGCGGCTGGAATGAAGTTCTACAGAATCGGAATGAGCGATAAGAGCAAACCCGCCGGCGAGCAAGCCGACCTTTTCTTGAAGATTGTGAACGACCCGGCGAACCAGCCGGTGTTCGTGCATTGCGCCGGCGGGCGTCATCGCACCGGAGCCATGAGTGCGATCTACCGGATGACTCACGACGGTTGGAATGCGGATCAGGCTTTTCAGGAAATGAAGCAGTATGACTTCGAATATGGCATGGGCCACAAGCCGTTGAAGCACTTTGTGTACGACTACTATTCACATATCGATCAAAAGAACGTGGTGGTAAACACCGGTAGCAACCGATAGCTCTTCAGAATCGTCCAACGTTTGCGAGCTTCAACTTCGAGCTGTACAACTAATGAAAAAACAAAGTCGTAAATTGGGCGCGGCCATTTGGGCATTGGCAATCCTTGTATCGATCGTCTCGGCGCAGAGCGAGCCGAGTTACAAGGAACTTCCTAACCTTCACAAAGTCAGCGACAAGCTTTATCGGGGCGCGCAGCCGCTGACCGGGTATGCCGGGAAGCTTGGCGAGCTCGGCGTAAAGACGATCGTCAACCTGCGCGGCGAAGATGAAATCAGCCGCGACGAACAGAAAGAAGCAGAGACTGCCGGCTTGCGCTACTTCAACATGTCGATGCCCGGGTTGAGCGCTCCCTCAGACGAACAAGTCAGCCGAGTAATGGCGATAATTGACAATCCCGAAAATCAACCAGTCTTCATCCACTGTAAGCGCGGGTCTGACAGAACCGGAACAATCGCAGCCCTTTATCGCATCTCGCACGAAGGATGGAACGCGGAGCGAGCGATTACCGAGGCAAAGCGTTACGGAATGAGCTGGGCTGAGTTTGGGATGAAGGGCTACATCTCCGGGTATTACAAACAGCAACAAGTTCGAGCAAAGAGCCAGCCTGCCGCGGCGACCCGTTAACTCATGCCAGGTACCGGCGCCTCGCGGCCACGTGCCGTCACGCATTCAACTCCAATAATCCTACCGCCTTCGATTAACAACGCGTGATCAAAATTGTTGACCGTCGGGCAAATGTGTTTCGGCACGAGATACAGCGTGTCGCCAATGTGCGGCGGCGTTGAGTCCGCAAGCACATCGATCGGGAGATGTTCCTCGCTTGGCTTGGAAGGCACATACTCCGGATGGCCAACAACGGCGCAGGTTGGCACTCCCGAGTCAGCCGAGACTGTCTTGTGGCCGGCATCACAAGTGAAGCGTCCTTGCGATGGATTCGATACGACGGTCGAAATTACGATGGCGGCCGGCTGGTAGCCGTACTCCGCAGGAAGTTGCACCAGGCTCGAGCAGTCGTTGTACACAACCGTTCCCGGCGAAACCCGATGAACGAACGCCGCATCATTGAATGCCGCGTAAGATAGCGAGCAGGGAAAAGCCGGCGTCCCCGCGGTGATCATCTCCTCGATAGGAATATGATCGCGTTCCAATGCCGCCACGATCTCCATCAAATGACCATAGCCCTTGTGAGCGACTGTCTCGCGCTCCGGTAGAGCCAGCGAAGACAGATGCCCGTCGTAGTAGTGCAACCCGCGAAAGACCTGGCCGGCGTCCTGAATCGCTCGCGCGAGAGCGAGGATTTCATCCACTCGATCCTGCTCGACGCCGGTCCTATCCATCCCGGGGTTCACGTCGATGAAAAGTCCGATGCGGCTTCCCTTCCACGGGTCCATCTGCTCGCGACTCTCAACCAGAGCGGAGATACTTGTCCGGGGAAACTGATCGGCGATTGCGCGCGTCCTCAGCGCATTTGCTCCGACCATCGGATAAGCAACCACTACATCAACAGCGCCGTTTTCGCACGCGGTGACAAGCTCGAGAGTCGTCGAGCACTTGAAGTTCGCAATGCCATGCTCGACTAGTTGTCTCATTACGAAGCCGAGCTTCGACGTCTTAACATGAGGCCTCCAGCGATTGGCATCGCCGTCAAGAAGGCGCAACGTCGCTCGTATGTTTGCGTCGACAATCTCGGGATAGATTGCAAGAGCCGGCGTTAAGACCTCTTCGATCCCCTTGATCGCATAAGCATCTGGCGAGAGATCTGGCAGCGAAAGGCTTTCCGGCGTGTTTGTCATACCCTCATTCTCATGACTGGCTTCTCCTTTTGCAGTCTGTTTGGTTACCAGGCGGGGTTACCCCGCGGGTTCATCACCTGCCTCAGATTTGGCACGGCAGCGACGCCGACCCTGTCCATTTGATCGACTGCGGCAATGTCGCCGGGGGCTTCAAAGCGATAGCGCTTCCCCGTCACCGGACCCATCACAGTCAATGAGGTCCTGCCCGTATACTCGAAATAAGCAACGGTGTCACGAACACTCGCCATTCGCGTAGCGCTCCGCTCATCGGTCTGATGAGTCTGAGTGGGCGCCTGGTATTGTTGCCTCTGCTTGCCGCAACAAGACATCTTCGTTCTCCTTATCCTCAAAATACAGGGCCGGTGGAGCGGCGGGCTCGCAAGTTGTTATGCGCTCGAGCAGGATTGCACTCGCCGACAGCGCAGGCCATAAGAAGAGCCGCTCGATCCATTGCTCTCCGATAAGAATAGCAATTGGAGCGGCGACCCAAAGGCTCAAACAATAAAAACAATCGAGCAGGCTGCCCCAGAATCCATTTCCTGCTGTTCGCCGCAGACGAGCCACAACATTCCACGGCCCATCTTCCGACTGAAGCAAATGTGTGATGCGCCACACGCATAAGATTCCAAGCACAAGCCAATAGAAACGCATCATTGCTCGCTCGCATATTGCTATGGCATTAGCCGGGCCTGCCGCTAACATAGACGGCAGGCCCGGGAAAGCTTACACCTCTACGGTAAAGCTGTATTCACTGCGATTCGAGTGCGGCCAGAAATCATAGTCACAACTGACGATGGTTCGCTTGCGCGCCGTCAACTCGAGAAGGTAGCAGCAAGTTTCAGGAAAGGCGACATTCGCCGGCATCTCGAGACGAATCGCGCCGCCATTCCAAATTGGGGCCGTTGCACCGCCGTGCGGAGGCGGAGACGCCGACCGTGCTTCAGCGTAGCTTGGACCCACCTGTGCAGCGGCGGGAACAGGCGCGCCAAAAAGCGGACTGAGCGCAGCCGAACCGGCAAGCGCCAGCAAGGGTCTAATTTGATTTTCGGAGTAGTGTGCAACCAGATCGAAGTCTGCCAGATGACCGCTCTGGTCATAAGCCAGGAAGTCTATTCGAAGCACATCTCCGGCGGCGAGCTTGACCTTTCCGCAGGCTCCAAGCGGAGTCTGCGTGTGGTCGGCATGAATTATCTGGACGTCAATAACGTCCGTGTCGGGCTCCATCGTGCACGCGTGCACGCCGACGCACGGATGATTTGGCACGCTGGGCGGGTGGCCGCTGCCTGCGCCAACGATCCGATTGTCAATCGCGACAACGACGCCGTTTTCGACCGTTGTGTTACAGACCTGAAGAGCGGGAGGGCTGGTCGCTACGAGATGGCCTGCTACAAGTCTCCAGCCTTTTGCCCTCAATCGGTAGGTGCCATCAGCGAAATTATTCAGCGACGTAACCCACCTCAACAGGGAGAAATAATCCTGAGCAGTCCAGAATCGCGAGACGTTCCACGTCGCAGGATTGTGCGTGGCCTCGTAATGCTGCCGGCTCTCGTAGACCAACCGCCCATCAACAGTATTCAAGAACGAGACGTTCTGCCAGGTGAAGAGCGGCTCGTAGTACTGGCGCACTACGTCGCCCACTGCTGAGGCAGGCATGTCGTGCCAACTGATTCCGTTGTTGTCCGACCATTCGAATTCAAAGTAATCGATTCCATTGCCGAGCAGGCCTTGAAGAAGCACCGTCTCGCCAAAGGGCCGGTCGCCGTGAATCGAAACCAGTTGGGGATTGGCAAATCCAGCAGGCGTAGCGAGGGCTCCGAAATTTCCTCCTACCGAATTGATCGGAGAGCTACAGATATCCTCGACTACTACGCATGGGTTCGGCGGATCGGTAGTGTGAGGCGGTAGACAGCACGCATCGCTGTTCGCTGTTAACGTTACATTCAGGTTTGTAGGGACGTCCCATCGCGTCTGAAAGACATTCTCGTTCACGATCACTTTATCCTGTCCAAGACAGTTCTGCGTGACGCGAAAGATTATGTCCGGGTTGCAGTCAAGCCAGGGCTGCCACGGCCACCACGGCCAGATGCGCAGCTTCTCCAACTCAGGCAACGCGGGCAATCGCTTCAGCAAGCTCTCCCGGATGTCGACTATTCCACTTGGATCGAAAATCACCCGCGGCGCCGCTGCCATTGCATTTGCGCCGGAGAGCCCTGACTCGGCGGCCGACCCAAAGCGCGCAAGCTTGGACACGTCCCGTTCCTGAACCAGGTCTTTGAAGATGTTGAGATCGGGTCTGGGGTCGGGCGTTGGTATTTTGCGAATAGTCGGGTCGCGCTGGAGTATCGGAACGATTCGTTCAGCAAGAAGCGGCTCAAATTGCCAGATGCGCCATCGCCACCACCACCAGGGCCAAAACCCGCAACACCAGCGAAACTTTATCGCAAAGGCTCCGTTCACGTCCGTCGTGTCGCAGCCAACTTGCTGGAGGCTGCTCCACCACCACCACCAGTCCACATCGTAGGCGCATACTTTCGCACCGGGCACGGGGCTTCCGTCCGCGCACACAACGCGGCCACGAATGACGAACGTTCTGCACCACTGCAGCCACCAGTGCCAGTAGAAAGCGGGGATCAGTACGGGTGAAAGCGTGAGCGCAGTGAGGTTCCTCCACTGCTGTGCAGATACGGTTTGCGTGACCGTTTGCAGACCAAGCAACTCGTCGTCAGAAGCGTCCGGCGGGCCGACCACAACGCGAACATCCCCGGGCGCTGCAGCGAAAACAAAAGACGCTGCCGACGCGCCCTTCTGATCGAGTTTGACCGTTTGTGATTGAATCGCTTTGGCGCCATCGCCGGTTGCGATAAGGACTTTGACTTCTTGTCCTGCTTTGAAGTCAGAGACTCCCGAGAGGTTTATTGGAACGCCAAGCTTGAATTTGCCTGCTGCTTTCGGCGTTGGTTTTTCTCTAGACATGGGTTCTCCTTAGGACCTGTTGCTTTATACCCGCTCACCCCAGGCCCGAAATCGAGAGCGGGAGAGAAATGCGGCTAGTGACGGCGCCAGAATGGGAGATCGACTCTCACGAGGCGCGTCCCCGGAAACCGCCATATTGCGAACAGGGCCAGCTTCTTTTGACTACCCTGTTTTTGACCTTTTGATCGGGTAAGAACCTCGACAATGGACGAGGCGGGTGATGAGCGTGTGACCACGGGCTGCGTTGCCCAAGCGACTGAGGACGCCCTCGACCCGAACGGAGTCCCACTCCCTGTAGCTAATACAACTCCAAATTCAGGAGCATATCCTACCAGAACTTTCTCTTTTGCAATAGAAATCCGCCAGGTATTTGGGCGTTAGCCATTTGGGCCGGTGTAAAGGCTGAACTCTGACCTCAAACTGACCTCGTATCATCAGGGGAAGTTATGAGGTTGAAGTGCTGGAGCGTAAAGTGGTGATACTTACTTCGGGTTTTACTCGCCGGTAGTCGCGTGCGCTCGCGGATGAGCCTTGTCATAAACCTGCATCAACTGCTCGATCGACACGTGAGTGTATATCTGCGTAGTGGACAGCCGGGCGTGTCCGAGCAGTTCCTGAATGACCCGCAAGTCAGCGCCCGCCGATAGCAGATGCGTCGCAACCGAGTGTCTAAACGAGTGTGGGCTGATGTCGTAAGCCAGCGCGCACTCCTTGACGTACTTGTCGATCAGCCTGCCGATCGAACGTGTAGTGATCCGCGTGCCTTGATAGTTCAACAAGACGGCTTTAGCGTCTCGTTTGTGCTCGGGCGCTTCCGCGAGCAAAGCGCCGCGCACTTCAAGATAACCGGCGAGCGCTTCTTTCGCTTTTGATCCGAAAGGAACGAAACGCTCTTTGCGGCCCTTGCCTCGAACGCGAATCGTCTCGTGCCTGAAGTCAATGTCATCCAGGTTCATGCCGGCGACTTCCGATACCCGGCAGCCAGTCGCGTATAGAAGCTCGAGTATCGCGCGGTCGCGTTTGCCGAGCACGGTCTCGGTATCCGGAGTCTCGATGAAATGGACTACTTCGTCTACCGAGATTACTTTGGGAAGTCTCTTCTCGAGTCGCGGGCTCGACACCAATCGCGCCGGATTCATTTCCAACACCTGCTCGCGGCAAAGAAACTTGAAAAAGGTCCGCAAGGTTGCCAGCTTCCGTGCGATCGAAGTCTTCTTTCGGTTTTCCTGATAGAGCTTCGCCATGTACTCGCGAATGGTGATGTGGTCAATCTGATGGATGTCGATATCGGGTCGTTGGCCGTTGGCGTCCGTTGGGCAAAGGAAGTCATGGAACTGCTCGAGGTCGCTGAGATAGTTTCGCAACGTATGCTGAGACGCGTTGCGTTGATACTTGAGATAGTCGGCGAATCGATCGATGTGTTCTTGCATGCGGAATTCTTGAACTGATCGGAAGGGGGTGCTTCAATTCTATGGCTGGGGGCTCATACGTCAAGCGCCGATTGGATCAGGCAGAACCTCGGCACAATGATAGGCATTGAATTACTTTCCTCTTGGTTTTGCCGAACCGATTTGGGAAAGATTCTCGGCGACCTCTTTTGGGATATTTATCTCTTTCGCCCATAGGGCGTTTTGCGCTTGCAGTTCAATCCAGAAATCGAGGCCCTTCCGATACCAGAGCTCAGCTTCGGCTCGGTTTTTCAAACCAGCGAAGGCCGCGCCCAAATCTGTGTAGAGCCGTGCCAGCCCGCGACGATAGTCGATTCGTTGACGATGCGACGAAACTATCGGTTCACAAATCGTTCGGGCTTCCTGGAACACTTCAATCGCTTTCATGAAATTACCGGTAGCCGACAAGGCTTCGCCGGTCAGCATTAGACTCTCCGCAAGGTCGTCCGGGTACTCGACGTTGGTTTCGTCAAGAGCTACGAGTCCGCGTCGAATACCGACCGTACTCTGCAAAAGCGACAACGCGCCGGCATAATCTCGCGAAGCCAGCAAAGTCTCTGCCACGTGATGTGAGCAATCGCCGACGTCCTTTTTTGACCGCGCATCTTGCGGATCTTTCTTGAGAAACTCTTCATACATCGTCAGCCCGCGTTTGCCGTTCTCCAGAGCATTCGGATAATTCCCCAACCCGCGATACGCGTCACCGACATGATCAAAGGCCGTCGCCCTCGCTCGCGCAAAATCGAGACTTGCCGGTTCCAGCGAAGTCAATGCTTCGGTATTCGCCAACATTTCCAGTTGATTGTCGAGAGATTTCTGCCATTCACCTTTGATTCCAAAAATGAATCCGAGCCGTTCTCTGCTAACAGCGAAACGAAGCTTGACGGCTTGTTCCGGAAAAGATTCGCGGCTCATGCGTTCGGCAATTAACAGAGACTTTTGATACATCGCCAACGCTTCGTCGTAATTGCCGATCTCAGATAATGCGTCACCCAGGAATGCCGGGTTTCTGAACGCGATTTGAAAGGTGGCCAGGTCATGCGATTGCAGCAAAAGATTGTCTGTGATTTCCATTGCTTCGCTCATTTTTTCAACTGCGGCGTTCGGGTTTCCCAGAACTTGAGAGATCGGGCCGAAGCGTGAAAGCGTTTCGGCAAGGCCGAGTTGATATTGCGCGTTATCAGGCTCGAGGTCTGCCAGACGCCGCCGAGTCGTGAGCGATTTGTCGTAAGACTGCAAAGCCGCGCCCGTGTCGCCCGTGCGCGAAAATCCAGGCCGTCCCTGGACATCCCCAAGTCTTAGATAGGCGGTTGAAAGTTCCCAGAGGAGCTCGTGGTCCTCGCCCGCTTCCTGCGCCAGGCTGTCCAAATACTCCTGGGCTTTTTTGACGACCATCTCACGCGCCTTAATCGCGCCGTTCAAATCCGCGATCGCGTCGTGGAAGTCGAACAGAAAGGAATTTGTGAGATTCCGCACATCTTTGAATCTTCGTTCGGCCTTCGCGCTTTCACGTCGCGCTACGCGCGCTTGCCACGCCGTAACAATCGTGGCTGACAGGAGCGTGAACGCGATTAGCAGCAGAGCGGCCGCCCCTGCCTTATGACGCGCGATGAATTTGCCGGTGCGATAGGACACCGTGTCCTGGCGCGCGATCACTGGAAGATGCTCGAAGTAGCGCCGGATGTCCTCCGAGAACTGTTCTACCGAAGCGTACCGACGCTGCGGCTCTTTACGCATCGCTTTCAGAACGATGTTGTCCAAATCACCTTCGAGTTCGCGGCGCAGTCGATGGGGCTCGGAGTCTCGAGCCTTGCTGACCGCTTCAGGTGTCACCGTCACCTCAGTGTTTCCGCCGGCGCCTGGGGACGTGTCAGTGCGCAAAATCGCGGTGCTTGGTTTGGCAGGGTCCTGCTCGCAGATGGCCTCGATGATTTCCATCATTGAACGGCTCGAGACGCGATATGGCCGATGTCCGGTGAGTAGTTCGTACAACAACACGCCGAGCGAGTAGACATCGCTTTCGGTGGTGATTGTGTCGCCTCGCGCCTGTTCGGGGCTCGCGTACTCAGGGGTCATCACTCGCGAAGTAGCTTCCGTGACCTCGCTGGCGTTGGGAGAAAGCAATTTCGCGACGCCGAAATCCAACAGCTTCGGAGTGCCGTTTTCGGTGACCAGAATGTTGGCGGGCTTTATGTCGCGATGGACTATCAGATTTTGATGAGCGAAGTGAACTGCCGAGCAGACGTCGCGAAACAGTTTCAGCCGCTCGACAGTCTTAAGCCGATGAGTATCGCAGTAATCCCTTATCGTCGGCCCTTCGATATACTCCATGACGAAGTAGGGCGCCCCGCCTTCGGTTGTTCCTCCGTCGAGCAGCCGTGCGATGTTCGGATGATCAAGGCCTGCAAGAATCTGCCGTTCATTCTTGAAGCGCTGGATGATTGTCTCGTGATCGAAACCCGCGGTGATTACTTTTATGGCGACGTGTTTTCGAAACTCATCATCAGCGCGGGCTGCCAGATAAACGGTTCCCATCCCGCCGCGTCCGATTTCGCGAATCACTTTATATGAGCCGATACGAACGCCGGCGAGTGGTGTTATCTCCGGCTCTAAAAGCTCTATCGTAGTATCGTCGAGAACCGGTGGCATCTCGATGAAGTCTCCGGCCTGCTCAGAGCCCGCGATCAGCTTCTCGATTTCGGCTAGCAGCGAAACGTCGCCTTTACATGAGGACGCGAGAAAGTCGCCGCGTTGGTTGGGAGTCATATCGACGGCCGCGTGAAACAGCTCATCGATAATTCCCCAGCGTTCAGGATGCATGTTGGCGATTGTCATTGATGGTGGTGTAGAGCCATGCCTTGGCGAGCTTCCAGTCGCGCGCAACGGTTATTACCGAAACCTTGAGAACCTCGGCCGTTTCTTCCACGCTCAGACCGCCGAAGTACTTCATCTCGACGACCCGGCTTTTGCGTTGGTCAAAAGCTTCAAGAGCGGTCAAGGCTGCATCCAGCTCGAGAAGATCATCCGCGCGCCCTTCGACGAGAGCCACTGCTTCATCCAGCGTAACTCTTTGCGCGCCGCCTCCGCGTTTGGCCCGATTGTGACTCTTCGCATGATCGACGAGTATGCGGCGCATCATTTGAGCCGCTACTCCGACGAAGTGCGCGCGGTTCTGCCACTCGACCTGTTTCTGATCGACTAACCGCATGTAAGCCTCATTCACCAGTGCGGTGGGCTGGAGGGTATGGTCCTGACGCTCGCGTCTTAGATACCTCGCAGCGATTGCCCGCAGTTCGGCGTACACGATGGGCATCAACTGGTCCAGCGCCGCCGAGTCGCCGTTACCCCAGTCCTTTAAGAGTCTTGTAACTTCGCTTGATGAAGCAGGTTGCATCCGATGACCCTATGCCGTCGAGTTCAGGGCGTGGAAATCGAAGGGCTGATTATATCACTGTCGCAAGCGCCTTGCCGCTTCGACCCAGTGGGGTGTACCAGAGAATTCGCGAGTCCGGTATGGGCGGTCCTCCGTGGCTGCCCCTCCTTCGAGGAAGCGCTTCCCCATCAAGGGGCGGCCACGGAGGGACCGCCCATACCGGAGTGCCCTTGCTTTCTAAAGTGGAATGGCGGTGCGATGAAAGTTTCTTGAAAGACTTGTCGCGTTAGGTAATAGGGAGGAGAACGAGATGAGCGCAAGCATCGGCACGAGAGGATTACTGCTGACAATAGCGGTGGCTACGATCATCGCCTCATCAAGCCGCTTGAAGGCGGACACAGGAATGTGTGGAGGCGCGAGCATTACGCTTCCGTTCACGGACGTTTCTACGAGCAATGTATTCTTCTGCTCGATAGCGGAGGCGTTCTTTTCGGGGCTAACGAACGGCACCGGTCCGGGCATCTACAGCCCCTCGGCGAACGTGACGCGAGAGCAGATGGCTGCCTTCGTTACTCGCACGATGGATAAGTCGGTGAATCGCGGCAGCAGGCGCGCAGCACTGGAGCAGTTCTGGACTAATACAGGGGCCAGCAATCTCGCGCTTACGACTGTGGGCACGAATCCGCAGCATGTGAAATCAGACGGAGCAGACTTGTGGGTCAACAATTTCGGGAGCGGCACTGTCTCACGTGTGAGAGCGAGTGACGGACATCTCATTGACACCTGGACCGGAGCAACTATGGCAACGAGCGTTCTGGTAGCGATGGGCAAGGTATTCCTCACCGCGAATACAAGTCCAGGAAAGCTCTATCAGATAGACCCGGCGCTGCCGGCAGGCGCCGTTACCACGGTCACCAGCGCATTGGGGGCTTTCTCGCAGAGCATTGCGTTCGACGGACAACGCATATGGACCGCCAACGCAGGAGGTTCGGTGTCGATAGTCACGCTCGATCCTCTGACGGTGAACACTACCGCCACAGGATTCAGCAGCCCAACCGCGATCATCTTCGACGGCGCAAACATGTGGGTCACTGACTTCGATGGCAATCTCAAAAAGTTGGATTCCAGCGGCAATGTGATTGCGACAGTTGCCGTTGCGAACAACCCGGCAGCTCCGAGCTTCGACGGAACCAATATCTGGGTACCCAACTACACCGCGAATAGCATTAGCATAGTACGAGCAACAGGCGGACTCAGCGGCACAGTGCTGGCTACCTTGACCGATAACGGACTTAGTAGACCCTCTCAAGTCGCGTTTGATGGAGAGCGAATGCTAGTCACAAACAACGACCCCGCCGCGAACAGCGTTTCATTGTGGAGCGCATCTGACCTGACTCCGATTGGCACATTCTCTACAGGACCCAGCACTCAACCAGCCGGAGCGTGCAGCGATGGCGTGAACTTCTGGATCACACTTTCTGTGCCGGGAAAGCTGGCGCGATTCTGAAGCGCGGCAGACAAGAAGGAGAACGTAATGAAGAGCAGAACAACCGTAGCTATTCGCGTGACTCTGCTCGCTTCAATGATTGTGAGCGTGACCGTAATATCAGGTCGACTCAGGGCAGACACCGGAATGTGCGGCGGCGCAAGCATCACGTTGCCTTTCACGGACGTTGCAGCGGGCAACGTCTTCTTCTGCTCGATCGCTGAAGCGTTCTTTTCAGGTCTCTCCAATGGCACTGACGCGACGCATTATAGTCCCGCGGCCAACGTCCCGCGAGAACAGATGGCCGCCTTTGTCACCCGTACGATGGATCAGTCATTGAAACGAGGTAGCAGGCGAGCCGCGCAAGACCAGTACTGGACTCCGACGGTACTCCCGGATAGCCTCGGGGTGACGACGGTTGGAAGCGTTCCGGAACTGGTCGAATCAGACGGGGCCGATCTCTGGGTCGCGAATTACAGCAGCAACACTGTCTCGCGCGTGAGAGCGAGTGACGGAAAGCTGCTTGAGACGTGGACCGGCGCGAGTAATGCCGTCGGCGTGCTGGCAGCCAAGGGACTAATATTCGTAACTGGGTTCACAGATCCCGGAACCCTCTACCAAATCAACCCAACTCAGCCGGTTGGCGCAGTGACAACGTTGACCAACTCTCTCGGAGCCGGTCCTCAGGGCATCTTTTTCGACGGCGCGCGAATATGGACGGCAAACCCTGGAACCGCGGGAGCGGGGTCTGTTTCCATCGTGACTCTCAACCCGTTAAGCGTAACTACCGTCTCGACGGGATTCAGTTCACCAATTGGGATACTTTATGACGGTGCCAACATATGGGTCACAGATCAGGGAACATCTCCCGGCAAGCTATTCAAGCTGGACTCAAGTGGCGCCATCATCCAAACGGTTACAGTGGGCAACAACCCATTCTTCCCAGTTTTCGACGGCACCAATATCTGGGTACCCAACCAAAACTCGGGCTCAGTCACAGTGGTTCGCGTCTCGACTGGGACAGTCCTGGCTACGCTGACCGGCAACTTCTTGACTACTCCTAACACCGCCGCATTCGACGGCGAGCGCATACTGGTCACGAACCTCAACGGGAACAGTCTCTCGCTGTGGAAGGCGACGGATCTAAGTCCGCTCGTCGGTGTCTTCACCGATTTATCTATCGGTCCGTACGGAGCCTGCAGCGACGGCCTCAACTTCTGGATTACGCTGCAGAGCGCGGGGCAACTCGCGAGATTCTGAGCGCCGCGGCTAGTCGCTTCACTCTTTGTGTATCCGCCGATGAGAATCCTGTTTCAACAGAGATGGAGAAGCTCATGAATATCTATCCACGCCTGGCAATTCGTATCTCACTTTTGATGTCATTGATACTGGGCTTGACGCTCCTGTCAACTCGAATGCAGGCAGACACCGACACGTGCGGGGGTGCAAGCGTTACGCTGCCCTTCACAGATGTGGCAGCGGGCAACGTCTTTTTCTGCTCGATAGCTGAAGCGTTCTTTTCAGGGTTGAGCAATGGCACGTCTCCGACCACCTACAGCCCAGCAGCCAACGTCCCGCGCGAACAAATGGCGGCGTTCGTTACTCGCACAATGGATCAATCGCTAAAGCGAGGCAGCCGACGGGCCTCTCTCAGGCAATGGTGGACTCCGACCTCTCCCGATGGTCTGGCATTGACCACCGTTGGAATCGTTCCGGCACTGGTTGAATCAGACGGGGCGGATCTCTGGGTACCAAACAATGGCGACGGCACAGTATCGCGGGTGCGGGCAAGCGATGGGAAGCTGTTGGAGACCTGGACAGCGGCCACGTCTGGCGTGGGGGTGCTGGTTGCGAAGGGGCGGATCTTCGTAACGGGCAACACAACTCCTGGAAAGCTATACCAAATCGATCCAACCCAAACCGCGGGTGCAGTCACGATGCTGACCAGCTCTCTGGGATCCATGCCTGCCGGAATAGTCTTCGACGGAGCCAGGATCTGGACGGCAAACCAGAGTGGCTCGATCTCGATAGTGACGCTCAATCCACTTGCGGTGGCTACGGTCACAATGGGCTTCAGTGGTCCCGTCGGCATTATTTTTGACGGCGCCAACATCTGGGTGACAGACCGTGGGGACAACTCACTCAAAAAGCTGGACTCAGCCGGAAACATCTCGCAAACGGTGACGATGGGGGACAGTCCGGCGTTTCCGGTCTTCGACGGGACCAACATCTGGGTGTCCTGCTTAAACTCGAACTCGGTGACGGTGGTGCGCGCGTCGACGGGGATCGTCCTCGCGACACTCACGGGAAATGGATTGAGCGCCCCGTTCCAAGCGGCCTTCGATGGAGAGCGAATCATGGTCACAAACCAGGACGGAGGCGTTGTGTCCCTGTGGAAAGCATCAGACCTCACCCCACTCGGCTTTGTATCTACGGGTGCAAATAGTCAACCGGTTGGCGTTTGCAGCGACGGCCTCAACTTTTGGATCTCGCTTAGCGCTACCAACAAACTGGCGCGATTCTGAACCTGTGGCCGCAACACAGCTCGCGCACCGGAATGCCCCTCAGCTCTTTTGTGGCGCGATTCTGACAGGATCCTGATAGCATGACCGCTCCGTATCTTCAGCGTGTTTTTCGCCTTGCGCGTTTAGTCAACCTATAGGGAGAGTGACCATGAAATCTGTAATAGCCATGACATCGACAATGATCTTCGTCCTTCTGCTGCTGTCGTCTCCTGCGGTCTTTGCCGACGATCAGGAGAAGGCTCAGAAGAAAGCTCTCGAGCAACAAGCCGAAGAATTGATCAAGGAAGCCAAGGCCCTCGAGAGCTCCGGCCAACTGCTGGAAGCCCGCTCGCGTTATGCCGGCTCGCAGGCTTTCTGGGAAACTAAAGACGCCACCCAGGCAATCAAGCACATCGACGAAGCGATTCATAACCGGGTAAAGGATGGGCTGCGCCAGGCTCACAAGCTGTACGATCAGGGTCAATTCAAACCTGCCGCCGAAGCGCTCGAGAGCGCATCAAAGCTCGGCGAATCAACTGCCGTCCTTTCATACGACCTCGCCCTCTGCTATCAGCGCACCGGCGACACCGCGGCCTCGCTCGCGTATATGGATCAGGCCGTAAGCGCCACTCCCGATCCCAAACGAAGACTCAAACTCCAACAGATTAGAACGGCTCTGGTGACCGGTGAGCAGTCGATAGTCTGGAAAGATGCCGACCGCGGTCGAATCGACACCGCCAACGGACTCGTCGATAGCATCGGCTTTGAGGCGTCGCTCGACGAGGGGCCGCCGACGCTTCAGCGCGATTCAGACAAGCCGGCTTCTCCAGTAGTCCCTGCTACTTTCACGACATCCACCAGTTCAGGCGCGTCATCCCGCCGCAGTGCAAGTCTTTGCCAGGCATTCAAGAACCTCGGCGCTCTTCCGGCCAACAGTCCCACGTTTTCTTTCGACCTGGCGAACTGCGCCGAAGACAATGACAGACCGGCGGAAGCTTCAGCACTTCTCACGCGTTATCTTCAGATGTCACCCAAGGCCGCCGATGCTGACCGGGTTCGGCTCCGAATCGCCGATCTGAATGCCCTTGCAGATCTGCCCGAACAGAAGGGCGCTCAGGTGCGGGTGATTTACGCGACAGCTTCTCGCTCACTGGAAGAGCGCAAGTACGATCGAGCTCTGATGGAATTCGAGAAGGCTGCGGCTACTGACTCGACTTTCGCGCCAACTGAGTGGAGAGTGGCACTGCTGTATGAAGCGATGGGCAACGTCGCTCGCGCTAAAGAACACTTCAATCGATTTCGCGCACTCGATTCCAATCCAGCGGCTCAGGAAGCAGCGGGGCTTCACCTCGAGACTCTCGCGATCAAACGCGACACCTACGATCAGGAGGTCGCCGCCGCCGAGGGCATCCTCTCTGACCTGCTCAATCGAGCGATGAATCTCACGTTCAACGGAATGGAGGACCGCGCCGCGCTTTACAAGCAGCGCGCCAAGGCGAACAAGAAACTGTATAAGAAAAACCAGCACCTCGATCGTGTGGGAGGGTTCGCAATTCCGTTCGGGTACGCGCGTCAGCAGTTGACTGAGGCTGGCGATCACCTGGCTACCGCGCTCGCGCTTTTCCCGCTGGGAGCAGAGGCCAATCAACTCATGGGCCTGGTTTTTCTGCAGGCCAACGACGGGCGTTCGGCGATGCGCTGCTTTGATGCGGTAGCCGCTCAGAATCTGCCGGTCTCATTTTACGCGCAGTTGCGCGGGCGCAAGCAGGACCACGCTGTTAAATGCGAACTCGGTCGCGATCGCATAAGGTTCATCTTCCTGTCCTCGTATGACAAGAAAGCCAAGCCGAGTGCTCCGGCAAAGCCCGCTTCAGAAGACGGGTTGGGTGACCTGGTGATTGAGCCGGGCTCGTCGAGGCAACAGGACTTTGAAGCGCTCACGCTGACGCTCGCAGAAGTCAGAAAAGTGGAGACCAAGAACGGGCAGCTCTGGATGAAGCTGGCGAAAGAAGACGTCACGTTATCGCCGATCTATATGGGCGCGGCTACACCGACTGAAGGTCCGCAGGGGCGGCGCTTTGGCAACAACTACACGCGCCTCTTCGTGCGCTATCCTGGGCTGGAAGACTCCAAGCTCGGCAACGAAGGGATGACCGGCGGTGAGAAATTCAAACTGGCTTACGATATCGCCAATGCGGGGATGAACATCGCAACCAACCTCAACCCGATAGGCTCGGTGAGTGCGTTGCAGAGTTTCATCAAGATCGCGCGAGAAATTCATGGCACGGTCAAATCATTGCGGGTCAACTTCGCGGCGTGGGAGAGAACGTTTGAGGATCAGCAGGTGTTGCAGCAAGGGAGCGCGTTCAGACCGATTCCTACTGCCCCGGTGAGCTTGACGTTTTTGGAAGAACTCAAGTGGTGAACTCGACCAGAATCCGGTGACATAGGACCGGAATGAGCTGGCTAACGATTGAGTTGACCGTGAGCGGGGCCGCGCTGAAAGTATGTGAAGAAACTCGCTGCGCGCGCTCCGGTCGAAACGATTTTAGGCGCGCCATGTCCTACTATAAACTTCTTTTCATTGCTATCGCGGGAGCTATCTTGGTCCTGCTAACCTTGCTCCTGATGTTTTGTTCTCGTGTGTTTCATATCTTGAAGATACATACCTCTCACCAACCCTTTCACGCTCCGTTTTTGTTTGAATTGTACGCGTTGCTTGCGTAATTTTAGGTTTGTACCTCCACACTATTAGGAGACCGAGAAAGGCAATAACAACGCCAGGCGAAGCATTCAAGAGACGCGCCTTTACGGCCCCGCCCTCAAGAATGACTTCGATTGAACCAGTGAGTCCAAGAAGGCACAAAATGATTCCACCTATCAGTAACAGAATGCCGGCTGATACTCCCATTACGAGCACTCGCCGATAGGTTTCATCTAAGCTGTTCTTGTAATCAGTTTTTGTGATGGATTCCTTGAGTGGTGTCTTCTGGGTCTGACTGGCTTCTAATGCAAGAAGTAGCGATGATATGTCCGCAATCTGCTCTTGTTTGCGAAGCATATCTGTAATTTCCGGAATGTTCACAGTCTGCTGATAGTGATGTTTGTCAAAAAACTGAATAAGGGCTAGTTCGAGGAGCAGATTTTGAGCTTCTTCCTTTGTGCCCGCATCACTCCCGGTCGCTAGTTTTTCAAGATCACCTTTGAGAGCTTCTACAGGAGGCAGGCCGAAAAACAAACCTACTGTTGAGACTAAATGGAGATTCCCTGCAACTGAGTGTTCTTGTTTGGCCCTCAGAAAGGTAAAGGCCTTGTTTTGCCATTCTTCATTTTTATTCTTAAAGGAACTCATGTAAATACTCCCATGATGGGTTGATTTCCAAGTACTCCGAGACTAAGAACAGCACAATAGTAAGCCTATTGATATGGCCATTCAAGTAATGGACTCACTAAAAGAGGCAGATCCCTACCTTCATCAATACAGCTTATTTGTCTTGTATTGCGTTGGTGGATTCGGGACCGACTGTTCGAGTGAATCTTATCTGCGCAACGCTCCTGTGCTAGAATTTTGATTGGCTCAAACGAACACAAACACGAAGGTGCCTCACAATGTACTGTAATGAATGTGGTCAAACGCTCCCGGATGGAAGCCGCTTTTGCAACAAGTGCGGCGCGACGATCGGTGTGAACAAGGGCGCGTCCGAATTCACATCTGGCGGACCCGTCGCGGTCGCGCCTTACGCCGATGAACACTTAGTCTTCACCCTCAGACCAACCTTGATTTTCGTGCTGATTCGCTACATTGTGGCGGCGCTGGTCCTGATTGCGACCGCCGCTTTGATGGGTGTCTTGAGCAGCAAGGTTAGCGGTCAGGTTGCCTTCCTGGTGATACTCGGCGTGGCGATTATCGCGTTCGCCAACCCCATCTACAAGCACATCCTGAGGAAGCGCGAGGTATACACACTCACGAACCATAAGCTCGAGATGCGCTATGGACTAGTCGCCAAGATCGTGCGCAACATACCGCTGCGGAACATCCAGGACGTGACCGTGACTGCTTCCGTTTGGCAGCGTTTGCTCAAACTCGGAGACATCGAGATCGACAGCGCTTCGGAAGCCGGAAAGATAATCCTGGATGACATACATAATCCCGAACGTTACGCGGACATGATCCTGGCCGAGTTGCGGCGCCGGAACTAAACCGCGCGGGGCGGGTTCTAATTTAGAATGATGTTCGAAAGAAGAACGATGCATTCGAAGACGCAAAAAACAATTCTCGCGGCAACAATTCTGATGTTGATGGCCCCGGTTGCGGCCACAGCTCAACAAGCAGCTCAACAAGCAGCTCAACAAGCAGCTCAACAAACCCCAGCCCAGCAAGGTGGAGCTCAACAAGCCGGTTCGGGCGACAAACAAAAAGCCCGATCTGAGATTGTGCCGCTCGCTTCGACTAGTCAACTGATGAGTCTGCTGCCCGACTCGCTCGCGGGTCTGCGAGCAACAACTGAACTGAAGCAAATTGGCCGAGACAACCTGTCTGATCTTGTCGAAGACAAGGCGCCGTTCTATCGGGAATACTACGTAACCTCTGCCGTCTCGCGAGACTATGGCCGCCTTCGCGTCGATGTGTTCGAGACTCAGCACCAACTAGCCGCGTTCGGACTCTTCACGTTCAACGCCGGCTCGGACAAAGAGAATTCCGTCGAAGTAGATGTAGGATCGGGCGGCTCGCGATTCAACGGTGAGCTTGTCTTTTTCAAAGGCAGGTTCTTTGTTCGCATCAGTGATGGCGCTCTAAGCATTACTCGCGGCGGCCGGCCTGCTTACGAAGCCGTCGCTCGCGCGCTCGCGGATGAGATTACCCCAGCCAACACAGCCGTCACGCGAGCGGCGCTGCTCGACAGTTTGCCGCCATCGGCAATGGTAGCGAAGTCGCAGCGCTACTTTCTTGGACCTGAATCGTTGAACTCCTATGTCGAACACGGTCGCGACATGTTCGACTTCACTGGCGACACCGAAGCCGTAGCAGCCGAATACAATCAACCTGACGGCCAGTCCGCCGCCGCTGGTTCGGCTGCCGCGTCACAGATGTTGAAGATCGCAATCGTCGAGTATCACACTCCTCAATTTGCGACCGATGCGATGTCGCGCGCGACCGGGTATCTATCGTCGCTCGCGGAAAATGAACAGCAGCAAATAATCCTCAAGCGAGTCGGGAACTACGTTGTCGAAGCGATAAACGTGCGCGATCGTGCGATGGCCGAGGGCTTGATCAATTCGGTGCAGTATCCTTACACGGTGAAGTGGTTGCGCAACCCGCTCTGGCCAACGAACGATCCGTTTAGGGTGCAGAAGGCTGCTCAAATGCTGGTCTCGACATTTGGGCTTCTCGGCTTGATCCTGGGCACCGTGCTGGTTGTAGGCAGTGTATTCGGTACTACAATCTTCTTGAAGCGCAGAAAGCGGCAGCAGGAAGTGTTTTCGGATGCGGGCGGAATGTTGCGCCTCGATATCGATCAGCTCGAAACAGCAATGCTGGGACTGCCTCCAGCTCGGGAAGAGTGAAAGCGGAAGGCGGAAGGCGGAAGGCGGAAGGCGGAAAGCGGAAGGCGAAGGCGGAAAGCGGAAGGCGAAGGCGGAAGGCAGAAGGCGGAAGGCGGAAGGCAGAATGCAGAGACCGCGACGAATCAAGTTCGATATCCTTCCTACTGCCTACTGCCTTCCGCCTTCTGCCTTCTGCGTTCCGCCTTCCGCCTTCTGATCCAACATGCCCAACTCAGTTCTAATCGTCGATGATGAAGAAGGGATCCGGCGGTCGCTGGCCGGCGTGCTGCAGGACGAAGGCATGTCAGTCGAAGCCGCCGCGTCGGGCGAGGATTGCCTCGCGCTCTTCGAGCGGCGCATCTTCAGTTGTGTCCTGCTCGACGTGTGGTTGCCCGGCATTGACGGGATCGAGACTCTCGAGCGGCTGAAGTCAACATATCCGGAGACGGCCGTGATCATGATCAGCGGTCACGGCAGCATCGAAACAGCCGTGCGAGCTACGCGGCTCGGTGCGCTCGACTTTATCGAGAAGCCGCTTCAGATAGATCGCACCGTGCTCGCGGTCCGCAACGCGCTCCGTCAACGCCAGCTCGAAGCAGATAATCAACGACTCCGCGAACAACTCGACGACGACAATGCGATGATCGGCGAGAGCGTTCCCATCCGCGCGCTCCGGCAGCAGATTGCGGTGGCCGCGCCGACGAACGGCCGCATACTGATCTACGGCGAGTCAGGCACGGGCAAGGAACTCGCAGCGCGCGCGATTCATCATCAGTCTCCGCGCGCGGTAATGCCGTTTGTCGAGCTTAACTGCGCGGCGATTCCGGAAGAGCTTATCGAATCCGAACTTTTCGGCCATACCAAAGGCGCGTTTACCGGCGCGACCCAGGCTAAGAGAGGCAAGTTCGAGCAAGCGGACGGCGGCACTCTGTTGCTGGATGAAGTCGGCGATATGAGCCTGAGGGTCCAATCCAAGGTGTTGCGAGTTCTCGAGGAGCAGCGCTTCGAGCCCGTAGGTTCGAACACCCCCGCGCAAGTGGACGTGAGGATCATCGCCGCGACCAACAAGCGGCTGGATGAAGAGATCGACCGCGGCACGTTTCGAGCTGATTTGTTCTACCGGCTGAATGTGATCCCGTTCGAGGTCCCGCCGTTGCGCGAGCGGCGCGAGGATATTCCACTGCTGACCGACTATTTCAATTTGAAGTACTCGGCGCAATACAACCGCGCGACGAAGGTTTTGACGGAAGATGCGCTCAATAGATTGAGCGAATACGATTGGCCGGGGAACGTGCGCGAATTAAGAAACACGATCGAACGAGTGGTGATAATGTCGGCGAGGGACAGAATCGGCGCCGAAGATCTCCCGCCGCTGGGCACCCCTGACGCGGTCAAGATGGGATCGAGTTACAACTTCACTTCGTATCGCGAAGGTCGCGAGGCTTATGAGCGAAACTACATTCTTCGAAAGCTCGCCGAATGCGACGGCAACATAACTCACGCAGCGGAAGCCCTGGGAATCGATCGTTCGCATCTCTATCGGCGAATGAAGGCTCTGGGTATCAGCGACAAACGCACAGGCGCGGGAAATCAAACCTAACGAGATCATCTCACCTGAGCGTATCCAACCGCGTTGCCGCCGGTAGCAACAATCTTCGCGACGAAACCAGCGCCAACACGTCCGCTGCTGCGAGTCCCTTGTATGGGATTCACCGTTGGAAAATCATCTGAATCCGTGCTGGGTGCGATCTAAAGTCCGCCCGCGCTCCACCCGCTTTTGCCCGCTTTGCGCCGGCAGAGTGGCGCCAACCTTGGGTTTATTTTCCTGGTCTGGTGTAACTGAACGGCGGCGACTCAAGGCCATACACATTACGCACCTTTAGGATCACAGTCGCTCCCGGCGCAATCTTTGTAGCGGCCTTCTTGCTGAGCAAGGAGACGGTGCTGATTGTTGGGTTAAGGCCGTAATTCGTTTTCTGCACGCTTCCGTTGACCAGGATGACCGCTCCTTTGTCGAAGCCGTCGCCTACGACGGAAAGTTCTTTGCTCAATATTGACACGCCGTCGATTCGTGGAATCGGCAGAAAAGTGACGCCGTTCTTTTCCACCGCGCTCTGGCCGTCGGGATTCGTGATCACCCCGTCGACCACGTCCACGAGGCCTGCACGGCGTCTGGTTCCCATGCCTCTGATGAGATGGTCGTTCACTTCAATAACGTTCAGAGGAACACCTCCGATGCGGAGCCGGGCACCGGCCAGGAAATTTGCGCCGAAGATGTCGATCACATATTGCCCGGCAGCCAACTCAGTCAATGGGCCAATGTTCGTGATCATCGGAGGGGGCAGCGACGAATCGATGTCGCGGATGCGGGCAATAAACCCGTCGACGGCTCGATATGACGATTGCAGAGCACCGACCAGTGGAAAGTCCGGCGAAAACGTATAGCCGGCTACATAAGCGTTGCCAACCCTGTCTACGTCTATGCTTGTGCCGTAATCGTAAGTAATGCCTCCGAGATAGGTCGAGTAAGCCAAGCCCTTTCCATCCGCCCGCAGCCTGGTAACAAACAAATCGGCGTCCGGATACGACTTGTCAGGTTGAAAGGCCCGGCTCACGGGAAAATCCAGCGAGTTGGATTGTCCGGTGACGTAAGCATACCCGTCGCTATCAACCGCGAGACCGGTCGCGGTATCGATGCCGGTGCCGCCGAGATAAGTCAGGTAAGCAAGAGTTGACCCCGATGGATCGAGCTTACCGACAAACGCGTCGGAACCTGTTGCAGGTCCCGAAGCATATAAAGTCTTTGGATTCTTCGCGTCTATCGATAGGAAAACATCCGGGCCGTTCAACCCACGGAAAGGCGGTCCCAGGCCTTCGTTAATCTCAAACCAGTGCTGCCCGCCGTTAACGCTCTCGAATACGCCTCCCGTGACGGTAGTATATAATACAGATGAATTTGTGGGGTCGATCACCACCGTCCCTACACCGAACGTCAACAAGTCGTTGTCAACTTCTTGCCAATTAACACCGCCATCCTTGCTCTTGAATAGCCCGGCGCCGCTCGCGTAAACAGTCGAAGGTGTTGACGGATCGACCGTCACGGAAAAGATACTCGTATCGCTCAGGCTTGTGGGTTCCCACTTTTTTCCGCCGTTGGTGCTTATGAACAACTTTTGTGAGGCAGAGGCGAAGAGCCGATCGGGATTTTTTGGATCGATGGCCAGGACCATACAATAGGCGCCGTTGTTCGGCAGCCGTTTTCCGCGCTCGATCCAACTGCCGGCACTGGTGCTCTTGAACAACCCCTGATTCGTGCTGACGTAGAGCGTCGATGTGTTCACCGGGTCAACAGCCATCGAAACAATGGATTCAAGCCGCCCGAAGGCGCCTGGAAAGTTGGAATTGAAGTAATCCCAGGTTCGACCGCCGTCACTACTTCTCGAGAGGTAGGGCGTGAAGCGGCCTGGGTCCCACGCCCCATAGGCGATTGACGGCTGCTTCGCATCAAACGCCAGCACCTTGGTAATAAAGCGCGCGCCGCTCGCGGGAGGATTTCTCCAGTGACCTCCGCCATCAGTACTCGCGAGGACGATGCTGAGGCTGCATAAAGATTGTTTGAGTTATTCGGATCTACCACGATCGCCGAAACAGGGAGGCCGCTGACAACACCGGTATTGCTCGCTGCCCAGCTCAGACCGCCATTTGTGCTCTTGTAGATATTCACGTCGGCGCTTGCTTCCCGAAACGCGCCAGTCGTGGAGGGCAGGTCCGTGGATGTCGTCGTCCCCGCGAAATATGCATTGCCCGACGCATCGATCGCGATGGCGTTGCCGGTGTCGTTGCCTGCGCCGCCGATGTAGGTCGAATACACAAGCGCGCTTCCGGTATGATTCACCTTTGCCACGAATGCGTCGGCGATGCCATCGAATCCGGCCTGAAACGGATTGGTCGTTGGAAAGTCTCTCGACTGTGTAGTGCCGACAACATAAGCGTTCCCCGCATTGTCAACCCGTATGCCGCTTCCCGTATCATCGCCTCGGCCGCCGAGATAAGTAGAATAAACCAGCGCGGCGCCGGCGGGGTTCAGCTTGGTAACAAACGCATCGGAGAAGAATTGAATCGGTGGGTCATCTGATCCGACGGAACCGAAGTCGTCGGGGCGAGTCGCTTTCAACGCGCCTGGCGTCGTCGGAAAATCCCGGCCGCTGGTGCGACCCGTCACGTAAGCACTGCCCGCCGAATCAACGGCGATGCTTACACCCACGTCCTCCGCGCCAAAACTTGAGTTGGGGCCGGCGGAGTTGTTCGAGCCGAGATAGGTGGAATAAACCAGGGCCGCACCCTGCGCATTGAGCTTGACCACGAATGCATCCAGCCCACCGGCGAGCGAAGGTTGAACGCAGTCAGCCGTCGTCGGAAAGTCAACTGCGTTTGTCTGACCCGTTACATACGCGTTACCCGCTGAGTCCACCGCAACTCCATAGGCGACGTTGCGCGCATCGCCGTGGATATTGAGGCCCGGTATCTCAAACCGCGTGCCGCCAATGAAGCTGCAGTAAATCATTTGGCCGTTTGCCGTATCGATCTTTGCGACAAAACCATAGTTGATGAAGCCAGGGTGCGTGCCGGTTTGAGCGGCGCCGGCGGTAACCGGAAAGTCAGAGGAGAAGGTGTTGCCGGCAACGTAGGCGTAACCTTGCAGGTCTAGAGCTAAGCCGTATATGCGATCCTCATTACTACCGCCGAGGTAGGTCGCAAAACTCAGCGCCGGGTCGATAACGAGCGGCAATCGCCGGTCGTAATCGCCCAGACGAAATTCAACCTCACGATTGTTGTCGAGTAAGAAACGCGCAGTTGTCTCGCGTCGCACGCCGTCAACAAGTTGATAGGCAACCGGTTTGTGCTGACGCAACACGCCCACGGCCGTCGCAACCAACAGGTCGCCTCTCTCGTCTATCCGCACGCTGCGTGCGCCGGCGAAGCGCATACGTATCGCCGTGAAATCGGCTCCTGGGGCCACTTTGAAGTCGTATTCGAGTTGCTTTCCGGAGCCGTAATAGACCACGTCAATACCACGGTACACTTGTTCGACTCTCACTCGCCCATAATTCGCGACTCCCGTTCGCCATTGTGAAGCACTGTTCCCAACAAAAAAGTTCGTTCGAGCAGCCAGCTGATTCTCTCCGGTCACGCGAGCGCGCCGGTTCGCGCCGATTAATTCCATTCTTAGGGAAGCCGGCTTGCGCGGATTGGATCGGGGGAGCGGCGGTTGAGCGGGTTGGCGTTGCGATTCAATATCTCGGCCCGATGAAGAGGCCGCGGGCGTTAGAGGTTTCGAGCAGTCATCGGCTCCGCGCAGTCGCATCACGGCTTTTGTAGGCTCGATCCCAAAATCTATTCCTGCCCCGCGCGCGGCGAACTTCACGTTATTGTTTGCTTCGTCCCGGACATCTTCGAAATGCAACGGCATCGCGCCCAGTGCGTCCATCGCGCGTCTTTTTCCCGAATCATCGCCTGAGATGCGGTGCGGCAACGAGATGCGCTCCACTGCGTCAGCCGTTGCCAAAGCCGACGAGGCTCGTGGAAAGTCCGAGAGACTCGCGATGAGGAGAGTGGCTAGAATCACAGCTTCTCTATTCGCGCGCAAACGCATCGTCATTTTCCTTTCCTCCCTTTCAATGTCGGCTCCGACTCAATGGAGTCCTGCGGAAATCATTCAGGACCCCGAGTGAAGCTCAACACATCGCTCAACTTCCCGTCGGCATCGCGCACGCGGATGGCAACCGTTTGACCGGGAGCGATTTGCTTCCCGCCTTTCTTGCTGATCAACAGAATCGCCGGCGTGGTCGAATCATTCTGCGTGTCCAGGTCTGCGCCGTTGATCAGGATGACGGCGCCCTGATGAAAGCCTTCACCAGAGACGAGGAGCTTCTTGCCTTTGATGGCCGCGCCGGTTATGCGTAGCGTGATCGGATCGGCGATGCGAATCACGAAGCCGGTATATTGTTCGGCGCCCTGTGACTTGAAGGCGCCGGGCGTCACCGGAAAGTTGGCCGAGTCACTAATGCCACCTACGTAAGCATTGCCATACGCGTCCGCAGCGATACAGGTGGCAGAGTCTGCAGAGGTCCCGCCAAGATAGGTCGAGTAGATCAATGCCGAGCCGGACGCGTTCAACTTAGCTACAAAGACATCGCTCGTGGCGCTGGAACCGGCGTACAGGGTAGAGGGCTGGTCAGGGTCTAGTGCAATCGCGTTGACGAGAACCCCGCCGAGACTCAAGCGCCAGCTCGCTCCGCGGTCAGTCGTTCGATAAAGTCCCTGGGAGCCGCCGACGTAGAGCGTCGATGGTGCGTGCGGATCAATCGCCAGGCTGCGAACGAAGCCGGTTCTCCCAAGACTCGGCTGGAGCGCAGTCTGACTCCAGGACGCGCCGCCGTTAGTGCTCTTGAGCAGATCATTAAACGTGAGAGCGTAAATTGTCGCGTTGTCGATTGGGTCAACGAGAAGCCGCGCGGGAAAGACGGAGGAGTTACCTGGCCTAAACCAGCTCGCTCCGCGGTCAGTGCTCTTGAGCACTGTTCCCGCACCTGCATAGATATTTGAGCTAATCAACGGATCAACCGCAATACAACTTATGCTGGACACCCCCGGCCCGAGATTAAGGGTTGTCCAGGTCGCGCCTCCATCCGTGCTCTTGAACATGAAACCCGATAGCACTTCAGGAAATTGAGAGGGGGAGCCGCCTGGCGTGGGAATCACGTCCGCGCTGAGATAGATGGTGTCAGGCATAGCGAGATCAATAGCCAGCCCTGACAGGATGCTCACCGAAAAGAGCGTCCTCTGCCAGTTGGCGCCCGCGTCTGTGCTTCTGTAGAGATTAAAGCTACTGAGCACATACAATATTTCTGACCTCACCGGATCGATGACAAGCGAGCCTGATACATCGGGCAAGACGACGCGCCAGGTGGCGCCACTATCGGTGCTCTTTAGGATAGCGCCGACGGTCGAGGCATAAAGCGTCGCGGTCACGTGCGGATCGACTACCAATGATCCTACGACAGGCACATTCACGGGAACTTCTTGCCAGCTGTCACTGCCGTCAGTTGACTTGAACAATGCGCCTCCGCGCTTAGCTGGCTGGAGCGGCTTCATTACCGGAAGATCTACGGAAACGCTTTTGCCCGTCACGAAAGCTTGTCCTACGGAGTCAACCGCGATCGCCGCGCCTGAATCATCCTGGCTTCCGCCCAGAAAGGTGGAATAGACCAGTTCCGTTCCCGCATCGTTGAACTTCTTGACAAAGATATCGGAACCGCCGGCTAGTTGCGGCTGTAGCGCGCCGGGCGTAGCCGGAAGGTTCGGAGATAACGTGTATCCGGTAACATAGGCGTTGCCCGACAGATCCACTGCGATTCCCGTGACGCTCTGAAAGTCGCCGCCGCCTATGAAAGTCGAATAGACGAGCAGGTCGCCGGCAGCACTGACCTTTGAAAGATAACTTGTATCGCCGCTCTTGTTTTCTCTCTGGTAAGCGCGCCGCGTGGTTGGAAAGTCAGTTGACAACGTGCGGCCGGCCACGTAAGCGTTGCCCGCGATATCAACGGCAAGGCACGCCGCAAAATCCTGCGCTTCGCCGCCAAGATAAGTTGCGTAAACGAGCGAGCTGCCGTCGTGGCTTAGGCGGACGACGAAAACATCCCGAAGCCCGTGTGGTTTTGGTTGCAGAGCACCCGGTGTCGCCGGAAAATTCGTCGCGTCGGTGTCGCCCGCAATCGTGGCCTGGCCTGCGGCGTTTACAGCGATCCCTACTACAGTCTCGCCCCCGAATTGCCGGCCGAGATATGTTGAATAGACGAGCGCCGTGCCTGTGGCATTCACCTTCGCGACGAAGAGAGACCCCTGCTTCTGGCTCTGAAAGGCATTTGAGGAGGTCGGGAAATCGTTTGAAAAGGTGGTGCCAGTGATATAGGCCTCCCCTGTCGCGTCGACGGCTATGCCAGCGCAGATGTCGCTGCTGCTGCCGCCCAGATAGGTTGCATACAGGAGCTCGGTCCCTGCGGGATTCAGTTTCGCGATGAAGGCATCTCCATCAAAGCGACCGTCCCCATGCTTGCCGGATTGCAGCGCACCCGCGGTTGTGGCCAAGTCAGTCGACAATGTTGTGCCCGCAACATAAGCGTTGCCCGCAGAATCAAACGCGACCGAGCTAACATAATCCGAGCCCGAGCGGCTACCGAAATAGGTCGCATAGCTAAGCACGGGGTCAATGATTAGCCACTCGCGTTTATCGTAGTCTCCGACGAGGAACCTGACATCCCCGGCGCCGGTAACGACGTACCGCGCTGCGACTTCAAGCCGAGCGCCCTCGACCATTTGATAAGCGACCGGCTTGCCCTGGCGCAACGTGCCCGCAACAGTCTCCACCAACAGCTCCCCGGTCTCATCCAACCGGATGCTTCGGGCTCCGGCGAAGCGCAAGCGGATTGGCTCAGGATCGGCTCCGGGAGTCACTTTAAAGTCATATTCGAGTTTCCGCCCTGCTCCGTAGTAGACAATGTCCACGCCGCGATACACTTGCTCAACTTTGACGCGCGAGTAGCTCGAAACGTCACTGCGCCATTGTGTTGGGTCGCTGCCGATGAAGTAGTTGGTGCGCGACGGCGATAAGTCTTCTCCGATCACCCGAGCGCGCCTATTAGCGCCGGCCAACTGCATCCGAAGTGTTGTGGTAGCGCGCCGGCGTGGGGCCGCTCGGTCGCGGCGCGGTTCAGGAAGCTGCTCGTTCGCTTGAGGCGATCTTGCATTCCGTGGTATTCCCAAATCCGCGCCGCAACCAAGCCGCCCCGCGCCTGATGAAGCTCGCAACGACAGTGTCGCTTCGGTTGCTGAAATATAGACCTTTGATTCTCTGGTTCGCGCCACATATCGAGCCGGCGTTTGACTGGCGCAAGCTTCAAACCGCAACGGCAGTCTAGCGAAGGCATCACCGAGGGCCCGGTCCGTACCCGCCGTGGCGAGAGTCGGCTTTGGTTCGCTCGCGATTACTCGAATTTCACCCGCTCGATAGTTCGGCGGTGCCGGAGTTACCGGCAGCAAAGGACTGATTGCGAGCGCGATCACCGTGAAAGACGCCCGTGAAAGTCGCGGCCATCGCGCCGTTCCCGCAGGGTTAAGAAAAACAGCTTTCATCGTTTTCGCTTTCGAGGCCTGCTCTTCATTACCGTCTTAATTAAGATCGAGGCCTGGTCCATCCGGCCAACTAGCACAACCATCAATTACCGCGTGAAGCTGAAAGGCTCAGAAATGAGTCCGTCTGAGTTGCGGACTCGAATCGTCACCTTCTGTCCCGGAGCTATTATCTTCGCGGTCTTCCTGCCTATCAGCGCGGTCGCCGGTCTTAACTCGTAGTTCCTGGTCCTTTGCTCAACGCCGTCGACAAGTATCACCGCGCCGGGATCGAATCCCTCGCCCGCTACGACCAGACTCTCTCCCGAGATTGAAGCGCCGGTGATTCGAGGAGCCGACGTGATCTTGACGACAAACGCATCGGATCCACTGTGAGCGCTTTCCAACAGACGGGCGGACGGGACTATTGCCGGCACGCCAGTCGTGCCCGCGATATAAGTCTTACCCGCTTTATCGACCGCGATGGCAGAGCCGAAGCTCGGCTCGTTACCGCCCAGGTAAGTCGAGAACAGAATCGCCGACCCATTGGCGCTAATCTTGGTTGTGAATGTCGCGGCCTCAAGCTGGCCGCTGGGCTTTCTCGACTGCAAAGCGTCTGTCACCGGGAATCGGTCCGCAAAGGTTTTTCCGGTCACATAAGCGTTGCCGAGTTCGTCAACACCGATGCCTGCAATCACTTCGGGCGAACGGGTTCCAAGATAGCTAGAGTAGACAAGGGCTGTGGAATTGCTCTTGACGATGAACCCATCAACATCGAAGTGTGCCCCAGCGAGAACGCGCTGAGAGTTCTGAGGATCGATCGCCAGCGTGTTGATCGCCATGCCGATCAAGTCAGTGGAATTCCACGTCTGACCACCGTCGATGCTCTTCAAAACACCACCGCTGTTTTCAGCGCTGCTCACTGCCGCATAGAGAACCGAGGAATTCATCGGATCAACTAATAGTTTGCTGACCGGATCATCGATCCGTCCCGGCATCGCGAAAGTGCGCCCTCGATCCGTGCTCTTGAGGAGGTTGCCGCTACCGTCGATCAAATACATCGTTGAGGGATCGGCCGGTGCAAGCGCCAACCTGACAAAGTTGCGATTGCCTTCGTAGGGAATCCGCCAGGTCGCGCCACGGTCGGTGCTCTCATACAGGTTTCCGTTTATTGCAAATACCGTCGCTGGATTCCCGGGGTCGAGAGCCAACGAGATCGCGAAAAAGATAGAACCGTTGTTGCGAACGAGATTCCATTTGACGCCGCCATCAGTGCTCTTTACGAAAGCAGGTACCTCGATCCCATCACCGCACTGGAGACCGTTGCTTATAGCATAGAGGCTCGTTGGAATAACCGGATCAACCACCAGTTCATTTAACGCATAGGCCACGTCCAGCCGGATCCACGTGAGGCCGCCGTCCGTGCTCTTATTCGGGCCGGCGTACACTGTCGAAGACCGCGTAGGATCAATCGCGATCGCCTGAATAAAGCCTGCGAGACCGGATGATCGCCACGTTGCACCCCCATCGGTGCTCTTGTACACGCCCGTTGCTTTTTGCGAGCAACTGCCAAGACCTGCATAGATCGTTGACGGATTCACGGGATCAATCGCCAGGACGTTGACTGAAGAGTTAGGCAATCCGCTCGCGGGATTCCAACTGCTCCCGCCATCGAAAGTCGCATGCACAGTGCTGCCGCCCAGCTTTTGTTGAAATGCGCTCTGAGTCACTGGAAAGTTTAGAGAGTCTGTTTGACCGGCGACGTAAGCGTTTCCCGCTGAATCGACGGCGATACCTTTGCCTGCATCATCGCCGCCGCCGCCCAGAAACCTCGAGTAAGCAAACTCCCTGCCCGAAGGGGTGAGCTTGACTACAAAAGCATCGCTGATACCGCCGCCGTATGAGCCGGAGGCAAAATCTCGCGAACAGGTTCGCCCCGTAACGTATGCGCTTCCGGCCGAGTCAACCGCAATCGCAAATGATTCGTCCTGACCGCTACCGCCCAAGTAAGTTGAATAAACCAGACCAGAACCCGAAGGGTTGAGCTTCGTTACGAAAGCGTCCTCTACAGGACTTGCGCCTGGCTGAAAGTTGTATAGGCATTCGAAACAGCAATTTAAGATTACTCCCCTATTGAATTCGGCCTGCGCTGCCTTCCTGGTCGGAAAGTCCCGTGAGAACGTATGACCCGTCACATAGGCATTGCCTCCTGCGTCAACCGCTATTCCAGTTCCGACGTTGGCAGTTAAGAAAGTCTCAAACATAGATCCGCCGAGATAGGTGGAATAGACCAGAGCATTTCCCGCTGCGTTGAACTTAGTGATGAACGCCGCGCCACCAGTTATTGCTTTTGTCTGAAACGCATTCGGCGTCGAGGCGAAGTCGTTTGATGTGGTAAAGCCTGTTACATACGCGCTGCCTGCCGCATCAACGGCAATTCCGTTAGCGCCGTCGAAGTCTCCCCCGCCCAGATATGTTGAATAGAGAACGGCCGTACCCGAGGAATTCAGCTTCGCTACAAAAGCGTCGGACGGAACACCGGCATTCACCTGACCCCGACCTAAACTCGGCTGAAATGGATTCACCGTTGGGAAGTCAGTCGACGTTGTCGTTCCGGCGATGTAGGCGTTGCCTGATGCATCGACCGCTACCGCATTGGCATTGTCGTTATAGATACCGCCAATCGAAGTCGAATAAACAAGCACCGGATCAATCACCAGCGCGAGCGTTCGATCGTATGCGCCAACCTCGAATGCAATCTCCCGATCGCCTGCGATTACAAAGCCGCCGCTGATAGGCAGTCGATTGGCGCCCGCCTGTTGATAGATGGCCGGCTTGCGCTGGCGGATTTCTCCCGCGGTAGTTTCAATGACCAGATCTCCTGACTCGTCGAGCCTGACTCGCCGCGCTCCATCGAACGAAATTCTTATCGGCTTGAAACTGGCTCCGGGAGCCACTATGAAGTCATATTCCAACTGGCGTCCGTGGCCGTAGAACACGACGTCGGTGCCAGAATACGCGCTCCGGTACTTGACTCGTGAGTAATTCGGAATATTGACTCGCCACTTCTTCGGATCGCTGCCGATGAAGTAGTTGCTCTTACCCGGCAGTTCATCCAATCCAACGATGCGTGCTCGAGTGTCGGCGCCAACCAGGCGCATCCTGATCGAGGATGACTGCTCGGTAGTTGTTGCAGAGGGCCGCCGCGCATCCTTCGAAGAGGATCGTGGCGGCGCGTGAAAGCTCATCACCGCTTCCTTCGCCGTCAGATAAAAGCTGTATCCGCTGGCTCGAGCAAGGAACTCAACTCGCGCATCAGCCTGACCGCGGTTCGCTTCAAAGCTCAACGGCAAGTCATCGTAAGAGATGGCTGCCCTTTCGCCGGGCGTTCGGTTGGGACCAGATCGCAAAGGCTCGATAGAGCGAGACAAACCAACCGAGGAATAAACCAGTTGCGACGGTATCTGGACCGCTATACAACTCGCGATGATCGCTAATTCAAAGACATGACTTATGTTGGCTTTCAAGAAGCCTCCCGATCCAATCTGGGATCATTCTTGACGAAGTGTGAGACGGAATGCCGAATGTGGCTAATGCGACTTGTATGCCAGCGCAATCTCACGCAATCGCACAGACATTTCCAGCAATACTCGGACTTTGGACAAGTGGGAGCCGCTCGGGAGAAGCCGTCCGACGACAAGAGGTAACCGATGGCCGGGAACTAAGTAGCGCAATCTGGGAAAGCAGTATACAGAGGAGGGTGTGATTAAAAGCCGGACTTCCCACGTAGTAACGAATTCATTCGTTTCTGAAAATCCCAACGAATGAATTCGTTACTACGTGGCCGTTATCCGTTGCAAGTCCCGCTTTTAATCACACCCTACAGAGGATCGTTGGAAACCACTTTTGTGACTGCCGTCACTGCGTGATATAAAGCCGATGACGGCAGAGCTATTAGCTCTACGAACCAATTCGCTCGCGGAACGCGATGAAAGAAAGCTGGGACAAGTTGATAGAACGCGCTGAGTTGCTGGCAGCCGAGCGCGCCGAATCCAAAGAACTGTTGGCGTTCTACTCCGTTCTGCTGCGCTCTCAGAAAGAGATCTACGACTATCTTCGCTCACGAAAAGGCTGGCTCCCGTCTGGCGCGATTGAAGCCGATCTGCCCGTGTTGAGGGAGAAGCTTCCTTCTTTGCTGATGACCGTTGAAGCGAACGGGCCGGAGGCACTCGCAAAAGAAGCGCAAAGCCTGCTTACGGCTAACGAAAATATGCTCGATGAGTTGCTGATCGAATATTGGCGCGCGCCTTCGGAGCTTCACTTCTTCGCAAAGGCATTTCTACAACCCTATTCTCGATGGCTGTATGACACAGGCGCAAAACCGACCGACAGAAACCTGGGAGGCGGCGAAAATCGCTGCCCCTTCTGTGAAGGCAAGCCCCAGGTCAGCGTGCTTCAGATCAAAGAATCCTCTTCCGAGAGCGGAGGGCGCGACCTGATTTGTGCGACTTGCCTTACCGTCTGGCCTTTCAAACGAGTTGTCTGTGCGAGCTGTGGCGAGGAGGATCCCGCGAAGATCGGCTACTATCACTCGCCTGATTATGACCACATTCGCGTCGAGGCTTGCGATACCTGCAAGCACTACATCAAAGCTGTCGACCTTACGCGATACGGTTTTGCGGTTCCGCTGGTGGATGAAGTTGCCGCGGCGCCGCTTGACCTTTGGGCCCGCGAGAAGGGCTACACGAAGATCGAGATGAACCTGCTTGGCTTGTAGTAGCTCACCTCCGCGTCGGCAGCCTGGTGAAAGATCGGCTGTGGTCCGAATGTGTCGCAGTCCTCAGCGTCCTCCGCGTCCACTGCGGTTTAATTTGTGCCAGTTCTGGTGCGCAACCGCAAGGACGCGGAGGACGCCGAGGATCATCAATAACGAATAAACAATACTACTAAGATTGACATCAATTGCGATCAGGCGTACATATTGATCAGTTGTTTCGTTGATTAGTTGTTTCGGATCTGGACGCTTTCCTTGATGACAAGGAGTCGAAGCAGTGAAGCGTACAGCATCCACCTTGATTCAATCCTCTCTCGCCGCTTTCCTATCCTGTGAGCTTCAGGATTACCTGCAGCTAATTCATTCCGGCATACATTTCACGTTTGAATCCAAGCGAATGATCCACGGAGGTAACTCATGGAAGTCTCGAGAAGAACCTTCATCAAGGTCGGCGTAGTTGGAGGAGTCGGAGCATCGGCCTTCGGCTTCAACCTCGCGCCGGTCTATGCGCAAACTCAGGCGCTCAAGATCTCGCGTACCAGTGAGACCCGAAGCACTTGCCCCTATTGTTCAGTCAGTTGCGGCGTGATCATTCACACACTCGGCGATAAAGCTAAGAACGCTTCGCCGCAGGTCGTCCACGTCGAAGGTGATCCCGATCACCCGATCAACCGCGGGACGCTATGTCCTAAAGGTTCCTCCCTCGAACAAGACATCCTCAACGAGCGCCGTCTTACGAAACCGCAAGTGCGGCGCCCGGGCTCGGATCATTGGGACGACATCTCGTGGGACGACGCCATCAACGAGATCGCGCGCTTGGTCAAGAAGACCCGCGACGATACGTTTGTCGAGAAGGACGACAAGGGACGCACCGTCAATCGCTGCGAAGGTATCGCGTTCACCGGCGGCTGCACCGACACAAATGAATTCAACTGGCTGGTCGTAAAAACAATGCGCGGCCTGGGGGTCTGCTACCTGGAAAACCAGGCACGTCTCTGACACGGTCCCACGGTCTCAAGTTTGGGACCAACATTCGGACGCGGCGCAATGACCAACGGTTGGGTCGATATCAAGAACGCCGACATGATTCTGTGCATGGGCGGGAATCCAGCCGAGAACCACCCTTGTGGTTTCAAGTGGGCGATCGAAGCAAAGAAGACCCGCAATGCGAAACTAATCTCCGTCGACCCGCGGTTCACGCGCACCTCGGCAAACGCCGACCTGTTTGTTCAGATCCGCGCCGGGACGGACATAGCCTTTCTCGGTGGGATAATCAACTACGCGATCCAGAACAACCGCATCGCCAAAGACTATCTGGTCAACTTCACCAACGCCGCTTTCATCATCAAGGAAGGCTTCAAGCTTCCCGAGGACGGCTTGTACTCCGGCTTCGACCCCGCGACTCAAACCTACGACAAGGCGTCGTGGAACTACGAGGAAGGCGGCAATATGACCGGCACGACCACTGCCACGGAAGCGGCTGCTGGAGCCACTTCCGAGGCGACCGCGAGCGCCGGGCGGCCTCCTGCTCAAAACGCCACGCAAACTGCGGGGGGCGACAAAGGCGGAGGTGGTCAGGGACATCAGGCGGGAGGGCCGGTAGCCGCGAAAGCCGCTGAAGGCCCGAAAGCCCCGCCGTCGTTACCACCGAATACGGCATACGATCTGACTCTTCAACATCCGCGCTGTGTGTTCCAGCTGTTAAAGAAGCAGTACTCACGCTACACGCCGGAAATGGTGTCGAAGATCACCGGCGCTTCGCCCGATCAGTTTCTGAAGACGGCTGATCTGTACACTTCCGTTCGCAAAGACGGCGACATGAAAAAGGTCGCGACCATCATGTATGCGCTTGGCTGGACCCAACATACGTACGGCACCCAGATCATCCGCACCGCGGCGATGCTTCAGTTGATGTTGGGCAACATCGGGCGGGCAGGCGGAGGAATCAACGCGCTGCGCGGACACTCGAACATTCAGGGCGCTACCGACATGGCCGGCGTATTTGACATATTGCCCGGGTACTTGAAGGTGCCGAATCCCAATCTCGACCCTGATTTTGCCACTTATCTCAAACGCACGACACCAACGTCGTCGAAGCCTTCCGAGTGGGACTCGTACAACTACTGGTCAAACACACCGAAGTTCGCGGTCTCATTTCTCAAGTCGATGTACGGAGACGCCGCGACGAAAGAAAACGACTGGGCGTTTCATTATCTGTCAAAGATCGAGCGGCGATACTCGTGGAACGACATCTGGAACGACATGTACAACGGCACCGTTAAGGGCCTGTTCGCATTTGGCATGAACGGCGTGATGATCGGTCCCGATTCTCAGAAGAACATCGACGCGCTCAAGAAGGCAGATTGGCTGGTGGTATGTGAGATCTATCCCGACGAGACCAGCGAGTTTTGGAAGTCGCCGGGCATCACGCCAGCCGAGATGAAGAACATCAACACTGCGGTCTATCGACTGCCCGGAGCCGGGTTCGCCGAGAAGGATGGCACTTTCGTAAACTCCGCTCGGTGGCTTCAGTGGAAGTATGTAGCGTTACCGCCTCCGGGTCAGGCCAAGGTAGACCAGGAGATTCTCGCGCGAATCTTTCTGAAGGTCCGCGATCTCTATCAGAAAGAAGGCGGCAAGTTTCCCGACCCGGTTTTGAATCTATCGTGGAGCTATACAACTCCGCTGAATCCATCATTGTCGGAGTGCGCAAGAGAAATCAATGGCAAGGCGCTAGCGGACGTCACCGATCCTGCCACAAGTCAGACAATCAAGGCCGGCCAGCAACTGCCGGGCTTTGCCTTCCTTCGTGACGACGGAAGCACAACGTGCGCCAACTGGCTTTATTCGGGTTCATGGACCGAAGCCGGCGCGATGTCGCAGCGGCGCGGCACTGACGATCCGTCCGGGCTCGGCATCTATCAGAACTGGGCGTGGTCGTGGCCCGCTAATCGGCGGGTGCTGTACAACCGCGCTTCGTGCGACGTGAACGGCCAGCCCTGGGATTCTTCTCGCAAACAAGTTTGGTGGAGCGAGTCCGCGGGGCGCTGGATGGGTAACGACATCCCAGACTTCAAAGCCGACTCGCCGCCGAAAGATCACATGGGCCCCTTCATCATGAATCCCGAAGGAGTTGGCCGCATATTCGTTCCATTGGCTGGCCTCGCCGACGGGCCGTTCCCTGAACACTACGAGCCTTTTGAGAGCCCGATTGCGAACCCGCTTCACGCCAACCAGTCAAACAATCCGGTGGTGAAGAAGTTCAAGACACCGCTCGACAAGTTCGCCACTCTCGGCGACGAGTTCAATGTGGTATGTACCACCTATCGACTGACCGAGCACTATCACTACTGGACCAAGAACAATCCGATGAACGTCGAGCTTGTACCGGAGCCGTTCGTCGAACTGCCGGAGGAACTCGCAAGCGAGATGAGCATTACCGGCGGGCAAAAGATCAAGGTGACCAGCGCTCGCGGCGTTTACATCGCCAAGGCAATGGTGACCAAACGCATTAAGCCCATGATGATCGACGGCAAGAAGACCTATCAGATCGGGATACCGATCCATTGGGGCTATCGCGGCATCGCCGAGGATGGCGCATCGCCGGAAGACCCCGCGGGTTCGGGGAAGCCGCTGACGGCTCATACTCCGGTGAATATGCTTTCGCCGACCGTCTTCGATCCAAACGCTTACACGCCGGAATACAAAGCCTTCCTGGTGAAAATCGAGAAGGCTTAGGGAGGGACCAATCGTGGCTACGGAAAGAATGTTTCAGATTCAAGCAATCTCAGGCCACGTCGGGACGGTTCCCGGCCGGGGCATGCAGCGTGAGTTAGAAGTCTGCAAGCTGGTCGATGTAACAACATGCATCGGCTGCAAGGCTTGCGAAGTCGCCTGCGTCGAGTGGAACGACTATCCGTTTCGACAGACGACTTTCGACAACACCTATCAGACGATGCCGTCAACGGAATGGAATTACTGGAACCTTATCAAGTTCAACGAGCACCAGCGCGATGATGGCACGCTTATGTGGCTCATGCGCAAGGACCAGTGCATGCACTGTGCCGACCCGGGTTGCCTGCGCGCCTGCCCGGCCGACGGCGCAATCGTCCAGTACACCAACGGCATCGTCGACTTCAATCAGGAGAATTGCATCGGTTGCCAATACTGCGTTTCGGGATGCCCGTTCAACATTCCGAAATTCAATTCATCAACAAAGAAGGTCTTCAAATGCACGCTGTGCTCGGACCGCGTCGGCGCGGGGCTCGAGCCGGCATGCATCAAGGCCTGTCCGACAGGCTGCCTGCACTTCGGCACCAAGGACGAAATGAAAGAGCTTGCGGAAACGCGCGCCGCCCAGTTACGTGACGTTTCAGGATTCGCAGACGCAGGCGTATACGATCCGCAGTCAATCGGCGGAACGCACGTTATCTACGTTCTGCACGACGCGAAACATCCGGAACTTTACGGAGGTTTACCCGCCGATCCGCAGATAGCTTTCAGCTACACATATTGGAAATGGATCGCCAAGCCGATCGGGTTGATCGTTGCCCTGCTCGGTCTACTGGCGGTCTTTTTCCATTACATCTTCACCGGACCGAAGCGGCCGCAACCCGAGCCGGAAGACGTGCCGTAGACTGTCTGGAGTCCGACAAACTTCAGTTTGTCGGGTGCTGACGGGTCGGATTAACGCCGGACGGCAAACTGAAGTTTGTCGGACATCTTCGGAAACATGAGAAGGAGGAAGCATGACGACATCAGCTCAACCATACGATGAAACCATTCAGCGGGACTTCGGCGGCTATGGGCGAACCGTCATCCGCGAAGGCGAGCTTCTGCGTCATCAGACTTACACTCGCTTTCTTCATTGGATGGTGGCGATCTTTTTCTTCGCAGCGTTGTTCTCAGGCATGGCGATCTACTCGCCGTGGACGTTTCGATGGCTGGCGCCGCTTTTTGGCGGAGGCGCAATGACCCGGTTCCTTCATCCGTGGTTTGGCTCCGCTTTCGTCATAGCGTGGTTCTTCCAGTTCCTGAACTGGAGGCGGGTGATGGCCTGGACGGACGGCGACAGCAAATGGCTTCGCGAAATCGATAGATACGCAAAGAACGAAACCAAGCTAGAACCAGAAGACGTCGGTTTCTACAACGCCGGACAGAAGCTTCAATTCTGGGAGATCGTAGTGGGCGGCTTAGTGCTTTTGATTACCGGATTTCTAATGTGGTTTCCGGAAATCAGCGGCCGCCTCGCAGTCGCCGCCAGTTACGTGTTTCACGATATATTCGCGCTGATCATGCTTGGCGGTATTTTCGTTCACCTTTACCTGAGCACCTTTGGACAGCCGGGAACGTTTCACGCGATGACGCGCGGCGTGGTCACGCGAGCCTGGGCCTGGACTCATCATCCGGCATGGTACCGTGACGTCACAGGACGCGATCCACGCGCCGACTACGAAGACGCGCGTCGCCGATTGGCGAAACGAGCGCGCGCAATCGAAGCGCTGGAAAAAGCCGAGATCGACCCGGATCGCCGCCCGACGGAATCGTAACCGGATTTTGATCAGTACCGCCGCACCCGTTCATGTGGACCGGTGAAAAAACCCCATCATCAAGCGAGGGTAGGACTTGCCCGTCGCACTTTCCGGCCGCGGGCTAACGCTAGCCCTTCTCCCTTCTCGAGATTGATGACTCTTCAGCAATTGACTTCGGCACAGCTACAACGTTTTCCGCACACTTGTAAGGAGGTTCCACGATGAAAAGACTCTTTGGACCAATGATGTTTTCATTCGCGGTTGCGCTATTGGCAGTTACCGCAGCCGCTCAGCAACAGGGCAGGACCCCGCTGGTCCGGCTGCTTGAGTCAAAGGGGGTCATCACCGAGCAAGAAGCCGCGATGATCAGCGAAGCCTCCTCACCGGCACAGGCTGAGCGGAGACTGGCGGAGCTGCTGCTCGCAAAGAAGGTGATAAGCCGCGAAGAATACGACCAGACGCTTTTGGCTCTGGGAGCCGGTTCCACGGATTCGGATTCTACGCCGCGAGTCACGGTCGCAGCCGCACACCTCGGTGAATCGACGGCTTCCAATTTGTCACCGATCGCGCGCGAGCCGCACGAGAAAGCATCGAGCCCGGCGCAGGCTCAAGCTGAGGGTCCGATGACCACGGTATCGAAAGTTCCGGTCAAGATCTACGGGAGCATCCTGTTCAACGCGAACTACGTCAGCCACGGGGCCAACACGATTGACATTCCGCTGTTTCCGCAGAAGCACGGGACCTCCGCGGATCAAGATCATCAAAACTTCAATATGACAGTGCGCCAAACGCGATTCGGACTGCGCTACGAGGGCAAGATCTTCGACGATGCGAAGCTGACCGGCGTATTCGAGTTCGATCTGCTCGGAGGATCGCCGGCTTTTGCGAATGGAATCAACTTCGACATCTTTCGAGTAAGGCTGGCTTACGGCAGAGTTGACTGGAAGAAAGACTCGCTCGAGGCCGGGCAGGATTGGGCGGTCTTCTCGCCTTTGAACCCGACTTCGCTCGCTTCTTATGCAATTCCCGGATTCTCTACGTCGGGCAATCTCTGGAACCGAATGCCGCAGATTCGATATGAGCATCGGGCTGGCGACAAGACTAAGTTTGTTTTCACCACGGCCCTGCTCGATCCGAACGCCGGTGACAGCTCGGGCAATCCAGCAGCCCGTGCAATTGGCCTGGGAGAAAGAGGCGCGGCGCCCGCCGGTGAAATGCGTCTCGGTTTCACGACGCCGAGCCACGGCAAGGAATCGTCGGCGGGTGTAAGCGGGCACTACTCGCGCTTGCTTGGCGAGCCCGGTAACCCGGCCGGCACGGCCGTGCGAAGTCCGATCGATTCCTACGGTGTAAGCGGGGATGCGAATCTCTGGTTGACTTCAGGGGTTCGCGTGACCGGTGAGGCGTTTCATGGCCGAGCTCTCGGGATATTCTCGGGCGACATAGCCCAGAGTTCGGCGGTGATCGCCGGTCGCGCACGCGGGATCGATTCGACCGGAGGTTGGATTGAACTCCATTGCGAAGCTCCGACCGGCTATCAGGGCTCGTGGAAGAATATCAGCATGAACGGCGGCTACGGCATCGAGGACAATCGAGACAAGGACCTCGTTGCCGGCCTTCGCAAGCGCAATCAAACGTACATGGTGAACGGCCAGTACAAGTTCTCGCCGAACTTCACATTCGCTCTCGAATATCGAAGAGTGCTGACGGATTGGTTTCTGCAGCCCTCGGCTAATCAGAAACTGAACTGGGCGAGCCTTGCTTTTCTGTACGCGTTATAATGCCGGACAATGAAAACCATGGCGAGCGAAATATGAGCAGCACTGGCGGCCAGACGACACTCGAGCGCCTCGTCGATCGTCATTTGGGGAACGGCATTCATCTGTTCCTGTCTTTACTGGCGTTACTGATCATAGTCGCCGCCGCTGTTGCGACCTTCGACACTATGATCCGTGATTTTCCGAGGCTCTGGCAAACGTCGAGCGAATATAACTCTCTACAGCAAATCATCGAGAACATTTTGCTGATCGCGATAGCCGCCGAGCTCGGGCTGCTGCTGTTATTTCATCGGGCCGCCGCTGCCGTAGAAGTTGTGATCTTCATCATAGCGTAAGATGGTTACCCCTGGCATTCCCGCGTTGGATGTGCTTCTTGGCGCGGCCGCATTGGCCGGACTAATCATAGTCCGTTACTACTATCTGTCCGGTACCAAGGAGTGAGGTTCGGGCGCGCGTCATCTTTTTGCGTTCTAAATCTCCGAAGGGGATGACGGCGTTTAGCCACGGGTGAGTAGTCGAACCCGTGGGTGGGCCAAATCAAAACAACGTGAACCCACGAAGTGGTGACGGCGAGCAGTGAACGGCCACTTGAAGCCGACAATTTGAAACCTGCTCGTTTGTCGTGCATCTCAACTGTGCACGCTGCGGCGTCACCCGCTACGCGGGTTAGCCCCCTCGCGGCCTTGCCCAAGGTTCGCGGACTCACCCGTGGCTACACGCCGCCATCCCCTCCGGGGATTCACGCTCGAAAATCAGACGCGCACCTGCCTCACTACACAACTTTGACAGGAATCGAGAACCCAAGCTATATTTCGCATTCAGAATGAACTCTAGAGTTTTAGTTCTGAACGCGTCATTCGAGCCGATTAATGTTTGCACGGCCCGACGCGCGGTTGTGCTGATTCTCAAGGGCGTTGCGAATGCCGAAGAATGTTCCGCTCAGTGGCTGCACTCCTCGCGATTCTCGATGCCGATGCCTTCGGTAATCCGGCTGATTGAATACATACACATCCCCTTCGAGAGAAAGAGTCTCTCACGTAAGAACATCCTGCTTCGCGATCACAATACCTGTCAGTACTGCGGACGCATCTTCCCACCTCAGGACCTGACTCTGGACCACATTACTCCGCGCTCGCGCGGCGGAGATTCCGCGTGGGAAAACCTGGTGGCTTGCTGCCGGTCCTGCAACAATCGCAAAGGCGACCGCGCACCCGAAGGCGCCGGGATGCGATTGATGAAGCGGCCGCAGGCTTACAATCTTCACGTCAACCGGCAGATCATCCGCTATCTGGGCCGAACCGACGAGGCCTGGCGCAAATACCTCTTTTACTGAATGATGAATAATGAACGATGAATGATGAACGAAAGATCAAATCGGCAGTTCATCATTCCTTGTTCATCGTTTCTTCTTATGAATCCATTCTTTGAGGCTGTCTACGAGGTCCAGGAAGCAACGCTGATGGCCGGTCGCGCATTTCGGCGCGCCGCATCCAAGCCTCACTACATTCGCGAAATCATCACCCAGATGGACCTGATCGGCGTCGGGTCCATACTGATCATTGTGCTTACCGGCGCATTTACCGGAGGCATTCTCGCGCTAAACACCGCGCCCACGCTCAAGACTTTTGGAGCGACGGCCAAGACCGGGCAACTCGTCATGACTTCGCTTGTGCGAGAGATGGGACCGGTGCTGGCTTCGCTCATGCTTGCCGGCCGCGTCGGGTCCGCGATCGCCGCTGAGCTTGGGTCGATGGTGGTCTCCGAACAGGTTGACGCAATGCGCGCGCTGGGCACCGATCCGATAAAAAAACTCGTGTGGCCGAGATTACTCGCACTGATGGTGATGTGCCCGGCCCTTACGCTGCTGGCGGACATGGTCGGTTCGGTCGGGGGCTGGGCCGTGTCCAGTTCATTGCTGGGCGTTCCAAGCTCGGTCTATATCCGCTCCGCAAAGGATGCACTTACTTACAACGACCTCATAGGCGGACTGGTGAAGCCGGTGATGTTCGGCTTCGTCATCGCGATTGTGAGTTGCCGCGCCGGATTGCGCACTCACGGCGGGACGGTCGGCGTAGGCCGCTCGACTACTCAGTCCGTGGTGTTGTCGGACATCCTGATATTGGCAACCGACTTCTTCCTGCAAAAGCTTATTCAGGCTTTCACCTAGCTGACATCTCATGGCTGAGCACATAAACGGCGCAATAGAGTTTCACGACGTGACGATGGCCTACGAGGATCGGGTCATCCTGGATGAGGTGAGTTTTGTGGTGAATCCGGGTGAGACCAAGATTGTCATGGGCGGCTCGGGCACCGGCAAATCGACGATTCTGAAACTCGTGCTTGGCCTAATCAAGCCGCAACACGGCCGTATCCTGATAGACGGCGATGACGTCACGAGCATGTCGGAATCTGAGATGGCGGACGTGCGGAGGAAGATCGGCATGGTCTTTCAGGACGGCGCCTTATTCGACTCGCTTTCGGTCTACGAGAATGTCGGGTTCAGGTTGTTCGAGCAGGCACTGCCCGAACAGGAGATCGAAGAGACCGTTCGACGAATGCTGCGATTCGTCAATCTCGAGCATACGATGTATATGAGGCCTTCGGAACTGTCCGGGGGCATGCGCCGTCGAGTCGGCATCGCACGCGCCCTCGTGGGCAGCCCGAAGCTGATCTTGTTTGATGAGCCAACGGCAGGACTCGATCCACCCACCGCGCGAACAATACTCGAGCTGGCAATGAAGCTGCGTGATCTCGAGGGGGTCAGCTCGATCTTCGTCACCCACCGGATCGAAGATATCAAGCTGCTCTCGTCGAGTTTCGCGACAATCAATGAAGGCGGCGAGATCGAGTTCAGAAGCGAACAAGGCAACTTGTGTCTGATCAACACTCGTTTCATCATGCTTAAAGAAGGCAAAGTAATTTTCAGCGGCACCGACGAAGAACTCTGGATGAGCGACGACGCTTACATAAAGGACTTTTTCAAAGTGTCGTGAATAGTCAGAAATCAGAGGTCAGAAGTCAGTAGGCAGTAGGCAGTAGGCAGTAGGCAGTAGGCAGAGGTCAGTAGGCAAAAAGGCAGAATGCAGAGGGCAGAATGCAAATGTCAGAATTCATCAGCAAGGTGTCAACTTCTTTGCCAATGCGTTCTGCCTTCTGCCTTCTGCCTTCTGCCTTCTGCCTTCTGCCTTCTGCCTTCTGACCTCAGACCAGGGAGTTCATCATGCCAAGACAAAAAACCACCGTCTCCGAGTTGCGCGTCGGCATCCTAGTGGTGGCTACGATTACCATTCTCATTATTTTTATACTCGGCGTAAGCGGAGGGATTCCGTTCTTCCAGCATAACGCCACTTATCACACGCGGCTTGCCGCGGCCGACGGCTTGAAGAAGGGCGACGAGGTTCGGCTCGCCGGAAAGCTAATCGGCAAGGTTGACACCGTCGAATTCGGGGCGGTCCCAGCCAGCAAAGACGATAAGCCAATCGTGATTACGATGATCGTCGATGCGAAGGAAGTGAACGGGCGCATCCGAAGAGATTCGCAGGCGGTGCTGGCTCAACAAGGCTTCCTGGGCGATCGCGTCATCGATATTACTCCGGGAACAAGTGCCGCCGAACCGATACCAGATGGCGGCGAGGTGCCAAGCGCAGACCAGGCCGGCCTGTCGCAGATATTCTCGGGCGCGAGCGATATCCTCGTGCAATTCAACACCGTCGGCAAACAGCTTCAGGAGTTGATGGACAACGTCAATCAGGGTAAAGGCACCATCGGAAAGCTGCTTCACGATGATGCATTTTATGTAAACCTGAATCGGACGATACTCGAGTTCCAGGACGTCGGCGCAAAAATAACCAAGGGCAACGGCACCCTGGCACGCATCCTCAACGACCCGAAGCTCTACGACGACCTGCGTGGCGCGGTTAACGATGTTGAAGGCATCGTTTCGGACGTGCGCGGAGGAAAAGGCACGCTCGGCAAGCTGGTGACCGACGATCAATTCTATAAGCAGGCGAATGAAGTCCTCGCGAAATTCAACTCCACAACCGAGAAGCTCGACAGGATTGCCGGCGATATCGAAGCCGGCCGTGGGTCGCTGGGCAAGTTCATAAAAGATGAGAAGCTTCACGATGACGCGCAGGCGGCGGTGGCGTCGATACGCAGCATTGGCGAAAAGCTCGATAAGGGAGAAGGTACCGCCGGTAAGCTTCTTCACGACGACAAACTCTATAACAACCTGAACCAGACCACCGCCGAGATGGTTAAGATGCTGTATGACTTTCGGCAGAACCCGAAGAAGTATCTGAGCATCAAGCTCAGCCTATTCTAATCGTGCGGCATCGCGTTTGTTATTGGTTGCCGTAGGAACAAATTCGTCGCTAACTTCTGCGGGCTTACAGGCCTCTTCATCCGGGAACAGATCCCTGCTCGCCGGTGTCAAACCACCTAACGGAAGAAACCGCCAGAGCGCTAGTCAAGTCAAGTGAGGTGAACTTTGTACACCTTCAACGATTGCAAGCGATCCGTCTCGCCGCTTCCTTCAATCAACGTTACTCCGCTCATCGATGTGCTACTGGTCCTGTTGATTATCTTCATGGTGATTCAACCGCAGAAGGAGGCGAAGCTACCTGTCAAGGCGCCCGCTAGCGCGCCCATTGAATTGCCGCCGCCTGAAATGTTGATGCTCACGGTATCCGGGAATATGCAGCTCGAGTTGAATTCAAGGCACGTCGAGGTCGATGAACTTCTACCGTTACTGGCTGATTTGATGGAACAGCGTCCCGTAGATTCGCGCACGCTGTTTATAAAAGCGCCGGGCGGGTTGGCTTATGGACTGGTCGTGCTCCTGATCGATCTAGCAAAGGGATCGGGCGTGATCAACGTCGGGCTTATTCAGGATCAGATGTAGGCGTTCGTTTCAGCTGCGAGCATTTAGGAATCGTAAGCGCTAGACTAGCGTCCGTCCCTGGAGATCCGGCCATCAAAGATCACATCCGCGCCGAGCCGTCTGGTCTTAACCGACGAAAAGACAATTGCTTCACCCAGTTTCGTTATTCCGAGGTCTCCGACGGCTTCAATACCATGGCCGATTATCTTCGGCGCGATTACCGTAACCAGGCGATCAACAGCGCCTGCGTTCAGCAGCGAGGTGATTATTCCCTGCCCTCCTTCAACAAACAGTGAAGCGATGCCTCGCCGGCCAAGCTCTTCCAACAGCCGGGCGAGATCGATGCCGGATTTGTCCTTCGACCGCGGAAGCCTCAAGACTTCCGCTCCCAGGCTCTTGATTTCTGCTGCCCGCGTTCTATCCGCCGACTTACTGGTCACGATGAGGGTGCCACTCGCCGCGCCTTCTGCCAGCACTCGCGCGGTGAGCGGAATACGCAGGTTACTGTCGATGATTATTCGCAGAGGATCACGACCTCGAGCAAACCGAACGGTCAGTTCAGGATCATCCATCAGCATCGTACCGATTCCCACCAGGATCGCGTCGTGTTCGCTGCGAAGCTTATGAACAAAGCGCCGCGCCCCCGAGCCGCTTATCCACTTCGACTCGCCGGTTACGGTCGCAATGCGGCCGTCGAGCGATTGGGCGAACTTCACCGTCACAAAAGGGGTGCGCTTTTTCGGCGCCCGTTTCATAGATTGCTTATTCTCGCGAGGCATGACGTTCAAACTTGTAACAGTGATTTCGCGCTCAGGCAGTCAACAGCATGTAAGGGCGGCCCTCCGTGGCCGCCCCTCTTTACGAACGGCGCTCTTTGGACGGAAGAGGGGCGGCAACGGAGGGCCGCCCCTACATGCCGTGACCAACACGCTGATAGTAATCAGGCGCCAGCTTGCTGCCAGACGAATTGAATATCTTAAACCTCGCAAGCCCCATCTTTTGCAGCCGGAATTTCAGCGATGTAGCCAGCACTTCCAGTCCGTATTTCATGCTTCGCTGAAAATTTATTGTGGATGCCTCGGCAAAATATTTCGTTGGACAAGACACCTCACCGATTCGATACTTGAAAAAGATCGCCTGCGCGAGGATCTGATTATCGAACACAAAGTCGTCCGAGTTCTCTTCCAGCGGCAACTCCTCCAGGACCCTTCGATCGAATGCCCGATAGCCCGTGTGATACTCGGAAAGCTTGTAGTTGAGAGAGATGTTTTGAACAAGGGTAAGGAACCGATTCGCAATGTACTTGTAGAGCGGCATTCCTCCCTCGAGCGCGCCCACCCCGAGGATGCGCGAACCCAGGGCGAGGTCGTACTCACCCGACGCGACAAGGCCGGCAAGCGAAGTGATCAACTTCGGTGAATATTGATAGTCCGGGTGCAGCATCACCACTATGTCAGCGCCGCTCTTAAGTGCTTCGCGATAACAGGTCTTCTGATTCCTCCCGTAACCGAGATTCCGGTTGTGCAGGAAAACAGTGAGCCCCAATTGCCGGGCCACTTCCACGGTTGAATCGCTGCTGCTGTCGTCGACTAGCAATACTTCGTCGACCACTCCTCTCGGTATCTCGGCGCATGTTTGCTCGAGCGTTCGAGCGGCGTTATAGGCGGGCATTACGACGACGATTCTCTTATCGTTTAGCATCCAGGTTCCTGCGGTTCCTTGCGCAATAAAAATACCACAGCCCTACCTGAAAAGACTTGCAGCCGCCGTCAGGTTTAGTGAGGATAGTTAAGAAGAACCGCAGGGGACGCCGGGGGACGCAAAGGAACAAGTGAGCAAACAACACGCGGAACCGCTACCGAGTTTGCCGATTGTTTCGTCAACAAGATATCTTTGAACAATGATAGTCGAGCTTGTTAAGGAGTTCAGCTTTGAAGCGGCGCACCGGTTGCCCCGAGTTCCCGCCGAGCACAAGTGCGCGAGGCTGCACGGGCACTCTTTCATCTGCGAAGTAACTGCGCGCGGCGAGGTTGACCCGGACACCGGCTGGTTCATCGACTACGCTCAGATCACCGAAGCGTTTGAGCCCCTCCGTCTGCGATTGGACCACTACTATTTGAATGAGATTGACGGGCTCGAAAATGCCACCAGCGAAAATCTGGCGCGATGGATTTGGGAGCGCCTTGAAGGCACTCTGCCGGGGCTCTATCGAGTTACGATCCGAGAGACCTGCACCGCAAGATGTGACTACCTCGGCGAGTGATATTTTCGATGTAAGTCCGACAAGCTGCCAGCTTGTCGACGACGGAAACTACAACAATCATATCTACATTACGCGATAGTCCCCGGTCGTTTGCTGCAACGCCTCTTCTGAAATCGAAGCCAGTGACTTTCTGCGAAGCTTGTCCGCATACATCGCCCGATCGGCAGCCAGCAGCAGTTCATCAATAGATTCGCCGTCTGTCCCGTAGCACGCCCACCCAATGCTTACTCCTATCAGGGCACTCGACTCATTGACTCCAAATCGGCGATTGTCCACAGCCTGCTGAAGACGCCCTACGAGTTCCCGCACCTCGAGCGGTCCGATATTGGGCAATAATGCAACGTACTCATCTCCCGCGTATCTGCTCAGGAAATCGTTCGATCGAATATGACGCGACAGCAACTCAGCAACCTGCCGCAGCGCGTCGTTGCCGGCGGTGTGTCCCAATGTGTCATTGACTCTCTTAAAGTAGTCGAGATCCATCATCAACAATGCGAAGCTCTGCCCGGCGCCCCGCGCTTGCCCGGCTTCCTGCTCAAAGCGAAGCCTGAGTGCCCGCGCATTCGGAAGCGCGGTTACCGAATCGGTCAACGCATCTGCTTCCGTCTCTTCGTGATGCAACGCATTCGCGATCGCATCGGCCGCCAGCTTGGCCACCGCTTCAACCAATCGAAGATGATCAGGTTCGTAGGCGCTCAATTCGGCGGAATAGAGCGTCAAGGCTCCCAGCACGTCGTTCCCCTTAAGCAACGGCACCGCTATGACCGCGCGATAAGGCACATCCAGTGTAATCTGAGCCGCATTCAAGTCGAGCTGCGGATCGCAGTTGTACATAGGCTGGCGATTCGCAACAACCCAGCCGCTTGTCCCGGATCCAAGTATCAAACTCGCTCCCTTCAACCGCTCCGCGTAGCGCCCCGCGACATGCACCGCTTCGACGTCGATACAGTTGGGCTTGTGAAGATAAAGAACACAGGTCGTGTAGCTCACGATATCCTGAAGCCTCGAAGAAAACACCGCGAACATATCGCGCAGATCGAGACTCATCCCAATCGTCTGAGCGATCTCGTATAGAGTGATCACCTCGCGATGCGCGTTGCGAATGTGCTCGAAGACAAGCTGACCGCTGTCTTTCTTCTGCAAGGCCAGACCGCCGTTGTTCTGCGTTTTCGCTTTCGCCGCTTTCACTTCCTTTTTCTGCCGCTTTATTTCCGCCTCAAACTGCGGCAGGTGTTCGATGAACACGCGGACAACTTCCGGATCGTACATTGTTCCAGCGCTGCTCTTGATCAGTTCGATAGCCTGCTCGCGCGTCATCGCCTTGCGGTATTGCCGGTCCTCCCGCACCGCATCGAAGCAATCGACGACCGATAGAATCCGCGCTGTGATAGGGATTTGATCTTCTCTCAATCCGTCCGGATAACCACGCCCATCCCACCTTTCGTGATGATGCCGGACCACCGGCACAACTGGATAGGGAAACGCGACTCGAGTCAGAATCTCCGCGCCCACGATCGTATGAACTTTCATCTTGTCGAACTCGGCGACGGTGAGTTTATCCGGCTTGTTGAGAATGTAGTCGGGCACCGCAAGCTTGCCGATGTCGTGCAGCAGCGCGCCGGCCTTCAATGCTTCAATTTCCCCGTCGCTCAGCCCGAATTGACGCGCAAGACCGATTGCATAGATCTGAACTCGATGAACGTGATCGTGCGTCACTTCGTCCTTGGCATCGATCGCGATGGCGAGCGCTTCTATCGTCCTGAGATGCAGATCGGTCATCTCCTCCACGTGGCGGATCGATGACTGCACCTTCTCGAGGTAGTTGCGATACATCAGAAACGTAGTGGCAAGGATCGGCACTGCTACGATGAAAGCGTAAAACGAAATAACCGTAATCAACTTGACGATCAGGCAGGCAGCTACCGCGCCGGCGAAATACGACATGCCAGTCCACAGAAAAGACTCACGCCACGTAGCCGTAAAGCTTCTCCTGCTTCTGAGCGCGCTTACAAAGCTGACCATTCCTGAGTTCAACAGGTAATGCACCAACGCAAGCGACTCCGCTCCCAGTACCAGATGACCCAGGTCGGAAACCAGCTCGCGAGGTCCACCAAAGACAAAGGTCACGAGTGAGCTTGAAATGAAAACGGACAGGCTCATCGCGGCTGCGTTGAACGGCGCAATACGCTTGCGATTGGGATATCGAAGCGAGCAAAGAACGGCGTTTACTCCGGCCAGCACCACCGAGGGCCAGACTCCGTAGAGCAATACCGACACGTAGATGAAGGTGTCATCCAAAGTGACCGTGCTCTCTGTTTTAGGTATCGCAATGATGGTGCGCCCGACTACAAGTGTGGTAACGAGACTGAGCAATATCCAGTCGAGGCTGACTCCGCCGATCACTACCGCAAACACGGCGTAGGCAAACAAGCCAAGTCCAGCGGCCGAAACCAGATTCATAAAATAGATCGAGCCACCGTTCTCGTTGTTGTTGTGTTTGTCTAGCATCACTTGAAGCGGGCTGCTTCAACGCTCCAGCCGTTTTTCGAAACCCGACTGCATATTCAACGATCGTGCCGCTCGAAGAGCGAATCGGCTACAAAAGCGAGTGGGCCGCACCGATCCCGCCCAAGAGCGATTCCAGTGGCCGCCTCCCGGCTTACTGCTTATAAAGCAAGAGTTGCAAGCGTGAACGCGCACGACCGCTGACCGCTCGCGTGGCCGCCCTGAGGCGGTGACGCGCAACTGGAGAGTGCCGCCAAAACTCAGTAGCCCGGATTCGGTCAGATTGAAAGAAGCGGTCACGGTCAATACTACCCAGACAGAGGAGAGCTCGAGATGCATTGCAGGTCACAACTCGCGTCGATTCAATGGTCGGGCTACAATGTCCACGAGAAAAGGGCTCGTATGCGAATCACGGAAATCTATAAGAGCATTCAGGGTGAATCGACCTATGCCGGTCTCCCCTGCGTGTTCGTCCGCACAACCGGATGTGATCTGCGTTGCAGTTGGTGCGACTCCGAATTCACCTTCACCGGCGGCACTCAGATGACACTCGATCAAATACTGTCGGAAGTCGGAAAGTATGACTGCGAACTGGTCGAGCTCACGGGCGGCGAGCCGCTTCTCCAGCCGGAGATCTACGAGTTGGCGGCCAAGCTCGCGGATTCGAGGCATACGGTCTTGATTGAAACAGGCGGCCATCGCGATATATCCAAACTTGATTCGCGAGTCATTCGCATTATGGATTTGAAGTGCCCGGCGTCGGGCGAATGCGAGAGGAATCTGTGGTCCAACCTGCAACACCTGCGAGCCGTTGATGAAGTGAAGTTTGTTATCGCCGATCGCGCTGACTATGAGTGGACGCTGAAGACAATTCGCGAACAAGAATTAGAGGATCGAGTGAAGCTGTTGATCTCGACAGCGTTCGGGATGATCGAGCCGGAACAAGTCGTAGGATGGATGCTCGAAGACAAACTTCGCGCGCGGTTTCAGCTACAGCTTCACAAGTATGTCTGGCCGCCTGACGAACGTGGCAGATAGATATCGGATTATCGGACATTGTCACGTTTGAGCCGGCGACGGAGAGGAAAGGGAGAAAGGAGAAGGCAGAAAGCTGAAGGCCGAAGGCGGAAGGCAAGACCCTAAAGAGGCTTGAACTTCTCAGGATGTGCGATCATAGCGCCCAGCATTCTTCCTACTTGTTCATAACCGGCAGTCAACTCGACATAACGTTCCTGCCCAAGATAGCCACAATCGAGCGCAAAATCGAGCCAAACCTGTGTTTCAGCCCCCTCCCCATCGGAATCCGCCAGCTTGCTGATGAACATATTTGGATATCGTCTTTTTCGAAACCCTTCGCGATATTGGATGCCACGCTCCGAGATGAACGACGAATCTGGTCGGTCAGCGAATAGCGCTCTTCATTCGGGAAAGCTCGCGATTCGCGAAAGATTTCCATCGCAAGCTTGTAAGCCAACTGAAATACTTTCAAGTCTCGGTGTCCTCGTAGCATAGGTCACTCCTCCAAGGTAACTATAGTTCCCAGGAAGGATTTGAACCCGCTTGATTCGATCGAGTCCTCTCACTTCTGCTTTCCGCCTTCTGCCTTCTGCTTTCCGCCTTCTGCCTTCCGCCCTTCTGCCTTCTGCCTTCTCGTTCACATGCCCATAATGTTATAGCCGGAATCGACGTGCAGGACTTCGCCGGTGATACCGCGTGACATGTTCGACAGTAGAAACAGCGCCGCGTCGGCGACTTCACTTTGATCGATGTTGCGTCGGAGCGGAGCGCGATTGCGCATGTGCTCGAGGATCTTCGAGAAGCCTCCGATTCCGGCTGAAGCAAGGGTTTTAACCGGACCTGCCGAGATCGCGTTCACTCGAATGCCGCGCGGGCCGAGGTTCTCAGCCAGATAACGCATGCTCATGTCGAGCGCGGCTTTGGCGATCCCCATTACGTTGTAGCCGGGGATTACACGCTCGCCCCCAAGATAAGTCAGAGTAAGTATGCTGCCGTCTCGCCCTTCCATCAGAGGCGCGGCCTCGCGCGCGATCGCAGTCAACGAATAGACGCTAACGTCCTGCGCGACGCGATAACCCTCGCGCGACGTTTTCAGGTATTCGCCCTCGAGTTCTTCGCGAAGCGCATAAGCAATTCCATGCACTACGAAATCGAGCGAACCAAATTCGCTTTTAACGGTAGAGAACACCGCGGCGATGTCTTCATCACGAGTTACATCACAAGCCAATACCAGCGGGTCTTTGAGAGTCGACGCTAGCTCTCTCGCGTTTTCTTCAAGCCTCTCGCCCTGATAAGTGAGGGCTATGCGCGCGCCTTCTTCGGCCGCCCGGCGCGCAATTGCCCACGCGAGGCTACGCTTGTTAGCTACGCCGAACACAATCCCGGTCTTTCCGTCTAGAAGCATAAGTAGTTTCCAGTTTCCAGTTTCCAGTTTCCAGTTTCCAGTTACGAGCAACCAGAAATCAGAAACTGGAAACTCGAAACTGAAAACTCAAAAACTATTGCCGTTTGTCGGGCGTGATCTTCAACGCCATATCCTTGCCGGCGCGCCGTATCAGAATCTCGACCTCTTCACCCGCTCGCATCTCGCCCAGTGCGTAGGTGTAATCGTAGACGTTCTTGATCGGCGTCTTGCCAAGCTTGACGATAATATCGTCGGCTTGCAGGCCGGCTTTCTCGGCGGGCGAGCCGGGGCGCACGCCGTCCAGCTTCATCCCATCGCTCTGATCGGAATAGTTAGGAACCGTTCCCAGGTAGACTCGAAACCCGCGGCCCGTAGGTTTCTGTTCCACTTTCACCTTTGTGAATGCGATGCGCTGAGGCTCGTTGGCAACGGAGACCGTGATTTCGCGGACGAATTCCGCCACTTGCTTCAGTCCCTCAGCGTTGACTTTGTCGGCAGTGTCGCTTGGTTTGTGGTAGTCGTCGTGACTGCCGGTGAAGAAAAACAGAACCGGGATATCACGCACGTAGAAAGACTGATGATCGCTCGGTCCAAAACCGTCTTCACCAAAGCTAAGCTGAAACCGGCTTCCAGAGCCATTTCCACCGTTCGGCGCCGGCTGGCTCGCTGCGTTGAGTCTTTCGACCAGGGGTTTCCAAACAGGGGACGTGCCCATACCTCCAATGAACAGCGAGCCCTTACGGAGTCTTCCGATCATGTCCATGTTCAGCATAGCTACGGTCGTGCCTAAGGGGATGACCGGGCTTTTGGTGTAGGCTCCGGACCCCAGCAATCCCAGCTCTTCACCCGAGAATGCGATGAACATGACGCTGCGTTTGATCTTGCCCGGCTCGCTTGCGAGCACTCGCGCGAGCTCGAGAACACCCGCGGTTCCCGAAGCGTTGTCGTCAGCGCCATGATGAATCTGACCTTCCGGATTTGCCGCCAGCGACTCCGGCCCGCCGAGTCCCAGATGATCGTAGTGCGCTCCGATGATTACGTATTCCGCGGCAAGCTGAGGATCGCTTCCCGTAAGAACGCCTACAACGTTCGCGCTCTTGCCATTGACCTTGATCACGTCCGTTTTGAATTCGATGGTTTGATCTTTGATAACAAAAGCGGCCCCTGTCTCCTTTGCCTTCCCCTCTGCATCTGTAAGCGAAACCTGGCCCCCCAACAGAGAAGCGGCCGCGTCGCGGCTTAAGACGACCGTCGGAATTCCAGAATCGAGAAAGTTCAAGTCGTGGCGTAGACGAGATAAGCGATCGTCGGTGAACCTATTCTCGGCGCTAACGAAGATCACTCCACGAGCTCCTTTTTCGCGGGCCTTCAGAGTCTTGTTTTGAATCTCCAGTCCCGGTTGCGTGTACTCAGCAAATTTCCCATGAGGGTTGTCACCATCAGGACTCCCTCGCAAGATCATCACGATCTTTCCCTTTGGATCGGCGCCGGCGTAGCTGTCGAGTTGAAGCTCGGGGGCGCTTATGCCGTAACCGGCAAACACGACTTCGCCCACGGCTGTTTCTGGAGAAGAAAACGCAAGCGGCATAAACTGGTCACCGATTCTTAAGTAACGATTGCCGCCGGCGGTCTTAGTCCGAACACTGCGCCCGTCCTTGCCCCTGATCTCCCCGGAAATCCATCTCCTGACTTGAAAACTGTTTCCTTCGCCAAGCTTCACTGCGGCGACAAACGTGAACGGCTGAAGAAACCCCGCCGTCGAAGCCGGCTTGAGGCCATAGCTCCGGAATTCCTTTTCGATGTACGCGGCAGCTTCATCGGCATAGGTTGTTCCCGCGCGCCGCCCTTGCAGCTTGTCGGAAGCGAGAAACACCACGTGCTTGGCGACCCGCTCGGCGGATATTTCCGCACTTCCCGGATTGCGGCCGGACTCCGCGTTGTAGCGAGCCTCAACTGCCGTGCTTACGGTGATGGATGCCAGCGCACACGTTACAAGTAGGAGCTTGGGAGCGAAAGGATACAGGTTTCTAATTCGCATATGGATTCCGTAGTTTGAGAACACTTCCCTGTTCGCAATAGACCGTCAACCCAGGAGGCGGTACTGTTATTCATCGCGCTCCGAATCGACGATGAATCATATCGAGCGCCAGGAATCAGTGTCAATCTTGGGCAACTGTACGGTCTATCGGGGGATTGATTTAGTCTGCTACGGCAATCAGCGGCAACTTGAGTATGCAGATCCCATCGCAAGGTAAGACCTATTCAATTAACTACAGCAACATAACGAACAATAGCTGCTCCTGTGCCGGCTTGCCCGGTCTGAAACGTTAGCTATAGAGAGTCCAGTGTCGAGTTATGTTGCTTGAACATTCTTGGGGCGCCCGCCATCAAGCCGAGCAATACGAAGACGAGAATGACTGCCGGTGCTCCCGTCCCCGCTGTCGTCACCAGCATTATCGCCCGAGCCAGCGACAAGAGTTGTGAGATTCCTAATGAAGCAAACAGCGCCCACCAGGCCCATCTCTCGCCTTGTCGATAAGGTACCCAGATAACAAACAGGGCGAGTAGCCCATAGCCGAGGGCAAATGTCGCCGCGGTGGCGCGGCGTCCGCGAAACGCTTTCACTGCCTGGTCGCCGCCCTGTTCCCCTATCTGCGTCAGAGTGTACTCGCGCGTCAGCCCATCAGGCTTGCCGGTGTAAGCGATCCAAAGCGAATCAGCAGACAAGAGAACAATCGCCCCTGAAACCACCAGTAGAATCACCCAGCTTGCGATGAACAACAGGTTTGAGCCTTTCATTGTGTCTCCTTCGGAGATGTCCGACAAACTTCAGTTTGTCGATTCTCTCGGCGCTGAGTCACAGACAAATCGATACAACCACAACGGCGACAAACTGAAGTTTGTCGGACATCTCACTTTTCCGATAGCGCCACTTCAAGCAGGATCAGCTTCTTGATCCCGCGATACAATGGCTCAATCTGACACCACTCGCCCAACGAGTGATCTCCGCCACACGGCGCGCAGCCGGTCGATATCGCGGGCAGGCCCGCCAGCAAAGCAATATTCGCGTTGTTTGAAGCGCTGTTGCCGACTGGCACGTTCTCAAATCCAATCGCGTGGTGCACTGCTTCTGCCATCCGCACGGTGAACGATTCGCGGCTTCCGGGAATCTGGGCCGCGGGTACTTTTTCTTCCGGTAGCTCAGTCTTCACTTGCATTCCCACACGTTCGGCTTCTTCCCGCAGTATTCCACCGATCTTTTGTTCGTATTCATCGATCAGCTTTTGATCGGTCGATCTGAGATCGAGTGTGAACCACGCGTCGGCGGCTTTCGCATTGACGACTTCCGATCCACCTAACATCCCGATGTTCAAATAGACGGCCGGATCCCTGGGCAATTCTAGCGAATAAATGCGGCTGATTGCGCGCGCAAGTGGAATCGTAGCCGAATAAGGAGGCGATTTTGAAGTAGTATGCCCGCCCGGTCCAACGAAGTGATGCTTGTACCAGTTTATGCCGATGCCACCGTGGTTCAGTCCTTCGTAGCCTCCGTCGAGCGCCACGTATTGACCGATGCGATCCTTGTTATCTGCAACGAATTGCTTCACGCCGCCAAACGACGTCTCTTCTTCGACGGTGAACACGAAGACCAGGTCGGCCTTTGTCTTGATTCCTCCTTCATCGAGCGCGCGGATCGAAGCCAGGATCGCTTCTACGTTGCGAGTGTCGTCTCCGATTCCCGGGGCGAAAACTTTGCCGTCGCGAATCTCAGCCTTGATCTTCAAGCCTTCCTGAAAGACGGTGTCGAGGTGAGCGTCAACCACCAGGGGTTTCGCCGCGCCGGTTCCCTTTCGCACCGCGATGAGGTTTCCTTTTGAGTCATAAGAAATCTTGTCGAGCTTATAGGTCGAGAGCACTTTTCGAATCGCCTCGGCCCGCTCGTGTTCTTTGCCGGATGGAGCGTTTATCTCGGCCACCTTGATCCACTCCGCCAGGATCTGATCTTTGTGCGCATCGACGTGGGCGAATGCGCGCTTTACATCCGCGCGCTCAATCATTCGCTTTGCCTCAGCGGTATAGTCCTGCGCATTCACGCTCGAGATCAGGGTCAGGCTCGTTAAAGCTGCAGCGTACACGGACAGCATTCTCACAATTTTCTCTCCGAGTTTCGTGACAGATGAACGCCTATTCTATGGTGGGACCGAGAGGAAGGCAAAAGGATCGAGGATCGACAATCGAGGATTGAAGATCGAACGGCACAAAGTCGATCCTCAATCCTCTATCTTCGATCGTCACTTCTCTTACGGATTGGTCGCGCGGCGAGGTCGCTCGCGAACCAGCACTGAATCGCTGGCTCGAGGCCGGCCTGAGATCCGCCATTCAATTCGTTTGATGGCTACAGTCGCGATGTTCGCGGTGGAAGCGCTCGAGCTTCGCACGATCGGCTCCAGCTCTTTGATCGTATCGCGATCGCCGATGCGTCCGAGTATCTCGATTACCTTTTGCCGTACTTCTTTACTGCTCGATTGAATGTAAGGATTGAGATCGGCTGGACTGGTTACTTCCATCAGGTAAGCGCGCGCCTGGTCCTCCTGATCAGTTTCGAGTTTGCGAACTATGTATTGAATATTAGTCGTGCTGCCCATCTTGTAGAGCGCCCAGTACTCGGCAAGTTTCACATCACCGTTACTCTCAGTGAGCACGAGGCGCGAAATCTGGTCCTGGTATCGCGGTTCGGCTACCCTGGCAAGTCCTTCGATCGCGTACTGCCGGCGATCGGCATCCTTGTCGGTCATATTTTCGACGAACGTCTGTTCGGCCCTTTCATCGCCGATCAACGAGAGCGCCCACAGCGCGGCCTCGTCGCGGGGCGGCAGATAAGTGACGCGGCCTTTGACCTTGTCGCTTACCTTACTGAAGGTCCCTTTTTTCTCGCGGCCAAGACCGTACACCGACAGCAGAGGCTCGACCGCAGGTTTGTATTTGAGCATACCGGCGGCGACCATCGCTTGCGTCCGCACGCTGTGATTCGAGTCTCTAAAGAACGGTATCAAGTACTGGCCCGCCGAGCTATCGCCGATCTTGATGAAAGCGCGAAGCACTTCGATGCGCAGATCCTGATCGGCGTTTAACGCGTCCGCAAGGTGCGGGATCGCGGCCGTCCCTCTCAACACGCCGAGCGCGCGAATCGCCGAAATACGAACATCACTGTCCCGGTCACCGCGAGCCGATTCGCCGATGGCGGTAACTATTATTGGGTCGGCCGTAACATAGGGCTCGACTATTTCGTGATCCCTGGTGTCCAGAAAAGGGTTGAACAGGTTCCAGCCTGCACGCCGGTTCGTTATGAAATCAATATCGTGTTCGGTGTACAGAGCAACCAGCGACTTTACCGCAACCCGGCGCACGTCCGCGTTGTTGTCTTTCAGCGCATCGATCATTTCCGGAAGCGCAGAAAAATCCTTGATCATTCCAAGCGACTGAAGCGCCTCGGCGCGCACGTCCCGATCCTCATCCTTGCGAGCGGTCACCGCGAGCGCCTCCACCGCCAGTTGATTACGCACGCGGCGTTCACCCAGTTTGTGCGCGGCATCACGACGCGTACCCGCGATCGGACTCTTCAAGTACGCCAGCAGAGTTTCGAGCGATTGCGTCTCGGCGCGCGCTGCAAACACGAGCGTTGGGCACGCGCATAAAAGCGCAACGATGCGGACAATCATTTTCTTATTTGAAGACATGTTGAACTCCCGAGAGAAGAGGCTGCGGGCCCGAAAAGGTATCAGGGCCGTGGGGCTAACAAGTAGGGAACCTGTCCTTTCGCAGACATTGTTGTACGGCTCGCGGAACTTAGTCAAGCAATAATTAATATCAGCTAAGTAGTCATGGAAACCGCCCCAACGCTGCGAGCTTTGCGAGCTTTGCGAGCTTTGCGAAAAAGGAATCCGCTCGAGAAAAGAGAGATACGTTAGCGCAAAGCTCGCAAAGGACCGCAAAGCTCGCGGCGTTGGGGCGGTTTCTAAAAAGAGACGCCCGTACAGTTGAGAAGTTGTGTTGATTAAGCACCAACTCGCGCGGCCGTTGACTGCGCCTCGAACCGACGCCAGACCGCAGGCTCACCCTCCTTTTGAATCAGCTCGCGAACCGCGATATACGCCGACGCGTAGAGCGAGCGCATCTCGGAAGCCGAGCGAGGACTCCCTAGTCTGCGTTCAAGTTCATCGAGCGGTAAGCGGCGCGGCGCCGGCTTGACGCGCAGAAGCGACGGCCCCTCGCCGGCAAACGCTATCGCGAGCCCTTCGGCAAGCCACCTTGGAGTGCGCCCTTGCCCTGTCGCTTCTATCACGGCGTGTGTGTATTCGTGCCTCAAGGTCGAAGTGAGGATGCGACGCCGTATCAAGACGGCGAGCGGTTGAAGTTCAATTCGTCGTCCGTGCGTACTTCCCGCCACCCACCATGACTGCCCGGACGCCGCGATGAAGTCCTGCGTGGTTTCGTGAATCACCACGTCGACCACGGCGTCCGGCAACGAAAGCGCCGTCGGACCCACACGGGCAAACATATCCTTGCGCGCGGCTTCGAGCGTTCTCAGCACGGCTTCGATTTCGGTGTGTCCAAAAGCAGTCGGATAGCTGACGCGAAAGTGCTCACTCGAAAGGCTTCGGCGTCCGGACTCTAACGCAAAGACGCAAGGACGCGGATACGCAAAGCTCCATGGTTGATTGAAACTGCTCGTTATTTCCTTTGCGACTTTGCGACTCTGCGTCTTTGAGTTAGTTTTTCTCGTCGTGCCTGGGAAATAGTGATCGAGTACTTGTTCGCACGACGCGCCACGTCGCGCCATCACGTGAGCCCCGCTTTGACAAAGGCCCAATCCGTGACCGAATCCGCTTCCGTGAAAGACAAACACCGCCCCTCTTCGCTCTACGCTGAAGCGTGAGCTCTTCAGCAGGTTCCATCCCAGCGCCCGTCCAACGATCAGTTTGAAATCCCATCCGCGAACCTGACGACGCCGCGCGCCTTCAATCGAAATCAATTCCGCCCGGCCAGTCGGGTCCCTTTTGGTGACGACTATGTCGTGGATTGTTTTGCCGGCATCCATCAGTGGATCGCTCGCAAGCGCCCTGGCAAGCTTCGCCGCGGGAATCTCATCCGTCCAATCGTGATTTGGCATCGTCGCGCAATAATCGTCGCGAACTCCGCGCAGATAGCTCGGTCCGGGCGCTCCCCACAGCGATACGATGTTTGCGGTGATCCCTCCGCAGGCGGCGTGAAAGTAAGTCTCCGCGAGCTTTCCGCCAGATTCGAGTAGTACTTCTCCCTTTGTGTCGGTGACCGCTCGTCGCAGGTTTTCAGAGACTAGTCCCTCGCCGCTCACATACTGCTGGCAATGAGTGTTAGAACACAGATCGAAGCCTTCGCTCTCGTGTCGGCGAAGATTCTTGAGCGCATAAGTGCGGCTGACGATTGCTTGCGCTTTGAGCGCTTCGGGCTCATCTTCAACCGCGGCTTCAACCGAAAGAACACCCAGCACGTAGTCTTCGAGCGAAAGGTTTACGATCCGATTCTCGCTCAGGAGTTTCACTCGTAACGTCGCCCCCTCGCCCCCTCGCTCCGTCGCCCCCTCGCCCCCTCGCTCCGTCGCCCCCTCGCCCCCTCGCTCCGTCGCCCCCTCGCCCCTTCGTTCTTCCGTTCCCTCTTTCCGGGTCGCCGCGTCTTCATGTGGGAACCTGACGAACTCTTCGAAGACGCGTCTAGAGACCTGAGCCGCTTCCGAACCGTGCGAGCGTTTGATGAACACAAGCACCGCAAGCTCGAGCGATTCCGGAGTCGCCTCCACGGCTGAGTTCGCGTCAGCAGCGAAGCTCACAAACCAGCCTTGTCTCCGGAACCCGTTGCTTGAAGTCGAAGTGCCGGTCTTGCCAAAGATGAACGCCGGCAACGAAGCCAGCCCCGACTTCTCAGCGGTTCCGTATCTGACTGCGCCACGCATGCCTTCAATCAAAGCGGCTCGCTGCGATGACTCGATGTGAAGGGGCGCTCGCTCTTCTGGATTGAACTTCTCAGCGTCCGCAAGCTGAGGCCGAAACACATGCCCGCCGTTCATCAACCCGCAGTAAGCGGTCAGCAACTGAATCGGAGTGACCAGCAGGCTATCGCCTTCGCCGAGCAAGTCACGCACTCGCCATTCGCCGCCGCCGATCTTTCCCGCTGATTCACTGCTCGCATTCACGCCGGTTCTGGAACCGAACCCGGCGGCGGCAAGTGTAGATTTGAACGCGTCGAAACTCAGCCGGCTACTCATGGTCGCGAAAAAGTAATTGCACGAGTGCGCGAGCGCTTGTGGAAAATTGAACGGCGTTTTGGATTTCGGATGGGAGCAGATGATATCAAGACTCTCGCCAGTGAATCTCCCCTGGCACATGGTTCGCGATTCATTGTCGATCAAGCCGGCTCGCATCGCCGTCAACGCTGTGAATGACTTTATGGTCGAGCCTGGAGGAAAAGCTTGCTCGAATGCGAGTCGTGGGTTAACCACAGCTCGAAGGCGGCCCGTTTGCGGATCCATTACGAGTAGTGCGCCTTCGAGGTCGCCGAGCGCTTCCGTAGCAGCTCTTGCTAATGCCTTGTCCTGTTCCCCAACGTCAACAGGTTGGCTTTCTTTCTTCTTCTCCGCGCCCTCTGCGCGGGCTGCGGTTATCTTCTTTCCCGCGCAAGACGAAAAGAGCGCCGTCATGAGCGACAGCGCCAGAAGAGCCGCGATGGAAGTCAGTTGTCTACGCTTCAGCAGGGACATGTCCCGGTCCTTCATTCGCCGGAGCGACGTTGACCGCGCCACTTGCCTCGCTCAATTCACCGAGCGCGCCGACCGTGGCTACCCATCCGATCAATGAAAACGCGACTGCTAACAACAGACGAACGACCAGCAGTCCGGCATCAAGCCACGCAGTCCCGGCCGGCGTTCGTGTCACGACCAGGAAATAAGGAACGACCGCGAAGACGATGAAGCCTATCGCGTAGGTGATCACCGGCTGCGGCGCGAATCCTCGAATCAAAATTCGCGCTGATCTCTTGAAAGCCTGATCGAGTCCTTCCCGCGCAGTCACGAGCCACAGATGAATCGCTGCTAATGGCAAAATCAAAAAGAAGATCAGATATTGGAGAGTCGTTAACGCAACAGTCTGCCAATGAACCGGCTGCGGCTTGGGAACAACCGCTCGCGAAGCAGCAGGCACCGAGCGCGCGGCTTCACGAATGGCGGTTGCGGGTGCGTTGCTCCCGAATTTGCTAAAGAGATAGCTGGCAAGCACTGCTATGAGGATTAACGGAATAGAAATCACCAACAGCTTCCAAAAATCACGAAGCGCACGTCCGAGCAAACTAGCCGGCTGCTGGTTTTCCTGGTTGTATCTTGCCGCGATAGTCTGAATAGTCAAAAACAAAACGGGCACGGCCAACGCGAGCAGCGCGGACAAGAGCAATTGACCGCCTGTAGCCTCTCGCGTGACGAAGAACTCATAGGTTGCGCCAATCATCGCGAGGTACAGGACAAACATGATGATTAGTACGCGCCAACTTCGAAGCAGCCCGCGCGAGCTGGAAGCGCCTGAATTGAGGACCCTCTTAATCATAGCGGTTCATGCCACTGGCCGAAGCGAAAGGCCGCATTGTTCTAGAAGCTTAGCAAGATCTCTTATCGCTTCTTCTCGATTCTTGTTCGCCTCCATGTAATAACCTTTGTATCCAACACTCACCCCAAAGTCATTTCCGCGCTGGTGTTTGGGTTCCCTGGCAAGCAAATATCGTTTCGTACCCGTCGCGAGTGGCAACTCCAGTCTGTCCAAACAGCCTTTGGCGTAAAGAAACTTGAGGATCTGCTCATAGAGTTTAGAGACAGATGGAAAGTCAAAGCTCGTGTCCCCTATTCTGATCTTCGAGGATGGTCGTGTCTGCCGACCTTGCGCGATTGGCTCGAACTCATCGCGGCTTTGATAGAGAATCTCATATAGTGCGCGAAGAGCAGGTTCATGCTTCTCAAGCAACGCGTTAACCATGTCACGTTCTTTTTGCGTGGTAGCCAAGGGGTGTCCTCCCTGGTGACGATACTTCAGCGTTTTCACATACTCGGATAGAGTGAATCTTCCGAACTCAGAGATTGAGCGGTGTTGCAAACAGGGTTCAATGATCTCTTCGTAGATGCTTTGATAGTCAACTCCCAGCCAGGACTCGTGGCCGAAAAGCTCAGCAGGTGTTCCTAGGAGCTTATTTGTTGGGGCTACAAAAATTGGAAGGGTAAAAATACCTTCAGTCTCTCTTTGATCAATATAGGCAATGTATCTATTGCATTGAGAAGCGTCAATCTTAGCCTTAACTTTTGCCTCGATAAGGAGTTGAACTTCCTCGAATGGTCCGTATTTTATCCTATCTGCCAACACATCAAAACGCATAGTGCCGACCGAGACTTCAGTCAACTCTCTTTCGTTTGGCCGGACGCGTGCCTCGGAAAAATCTCCGCGAGCCAACAGCTCTTTCAAATCAATTCCGCGCCTCTGCGCCGTAAGACTGTCACGTGAAGCCAAAAACAGAAGCAGACGAGAGAGAGGAAAGACTCCAAGGCCAAGACTGCCTTGGGGGTCGAGTAGCCAACCAAGTAATGCACTGTGCCACGTTTCTGTATGTGTGCGCCCTACAGAATTGAAGATACTTGGCGCTTCTTGTTCCAACTCGAACTCAACGAAGAAAGGATCATGTATCAGGGCAAGTATCTGGCCTCTTCTATCCTGCTCGGTTGGGATCGCCATAAATTCAGGTCCCGGACTCCGGCCTTTCTTTATTCTTCGACGGCCTGCCCCCCGGTTCTAACCAAGCGGATGGCGGTTGAGTTGACGCGCTGATTAGCCAGTTCGACGAGCGGGCTCGGTAGCCGGTTCTTCTCCAAGGCGCTCCGCGATCCAGATTGCCGCGAGCTGCCTTGGAGGCACTTGCTTCCGGCGGGCAATCCGCCGAAGCCGGTTCAGTGTCTTCTCATCCAGTGCGACCGTCAGGGTCTTAGGCGCCGGTCTTCGAATATGGACCTTAACGGGCGTGCCTTCGTCGAAGAGTCGCGCCCAATCCTCATCGCTGAGGCAGTCCCATTCTTCGGCCTCCTTACGAAGGGCTCGGCGCTGTGCTGCTGTCAGTTTCCTCTCCACTGTTTATACCTCCGTCGAGTTCGGCGATCCATTTCCATCGCGGTCACAGCACGCCATACTCCACTTTGCGGGTACAGTGCAGCCACCACGATCAGATAACGGCCACCGCACGTTTGGCCGTAAAGCCTTGATCGCGCTTCATGGACTCCGCGCCGCCGGCCGCGCACAATCCACGAGGGATAGCAATCCTCATAGACGACCTCTTCCACTTCCTCGGGTTCCACGCGATGTCTTGCGATGTGCTCCACATTATCGTCGTCCCACTCGGCCTCCAATTCTTGGAACCGCATGATCGGAGAATATCACGCCAAACAGCCGTCCTGCTACAACTTCGACACGCTCACTTCTTTATCAAGAAACCTCATCTTCCCACTAGCAGTGTTCGACTGCACCGTAGGCTGGTACATCAACTCGGCGCGTGCGGGTGCTACTCGAAAATCCCCGGGCACTTGAACCCGCAGCGCCACCTGGAACATCGCGTTCCCATCAAAGTAATCCAGAAACAAAGCCGTCTTCTGATCGCGGAACTCGCGTGAGCTGTACCAATCAGTCCAGTGACGCGAATTACCCTCCGCCACATAAGAGAGGTCAATCCCGCTGACTCGATCAACCTGTTCGCACCCGGCCGGGATCGGATCTTCGATCATCATGTATTGCGCCCTTGCGCCCTTCACTTGAAGACGCGAGACGATCAAATCACCCGATCGCAACTCGCCGGTGAGAGGTTCTATCTTCCATGAAGCGTGCTCGCCGCTTTCGGCAACGTGCAACCGGAAGTACTCGCGAGTCAGCGTCAGATTCGGCGAGCCTTGCGCCTGGATATCATCATCGCGAGTGAAGTAGGCAAGCGCGCTCGAGAGGTACAACGCGCCTCGGCCGGTCTTCACCACGCGCACCTGGTTTGCGCCCGCAAGTTGCGGCCCCTTGCGCTCGATAAGAAACGCCTGCGCCGACGTCGCGTCCTCTGGGCCGACGTGTTTAGCAAGCACCTGCTCGCCGTTGATGTACACCGTCACGTTGTAGTCCGGCGAAAGCTCCCTGCTCACCTTCACGTAATCGGTCAGCCCAAAGATCGCGAACGCTGTTTGTCGCGTCGATTCCCAGTAGTAGCCGTTGTGCCGATGGCCGACCAGCCATCTCGCTGCTTTCGACAGCAACGCACTCTGTGGATTCACGCGAGCCAGAGCCTTAACCGAAAGCGCTGTGGCTTCGGTGTCGTTCTCGACGGTCCAGCCGTGTGAAGTGTGCTTCGACTCCCAGTGCGCGTCGTACTCGTTGGAGCTGGCCGACTGCTCGATCTCACTCGCAACCTGTCGGGCCCGATTGTCGTCGCGATGCCCCTTGAGCGCGAGCGCCAACAGCGCGCGCCCGTAGGGTTGCAGCTCACCTCGCCTGGCAAACAAATCGTTGAGCAGCGAGCCTTCCACGTTTCCGCTCTCGCCGAGCGCGTAGATCATGTAAGCTCGCGTGTCGGGGTCAATCCCCTGACCACCGTCGTTCTTGTTTGAAGCGATCATTCCCGCAAGCTTGTCTCGCCCGCGCGAGATGCGAGATTTATCAGTCGAATATCCGGCCCGTGAAGCCAGAGTCAATCCATCGACGACGTAGGCCGTCATGAACGCATCAGACTTGTCATCCTTCCACCAGCCCCAGCCTCCGTCATCGTGTTGGAAGCCGTAGAGCCGATCCATTCCGCGCTGGACTTTAGTTCCCAGATCGTTCGTTGCGCGAATGGATGAGGTCTTGGTTTCCTTCAGCGCCTGCGCGACGATCACGTTGGGCAGGAAGCTCGACATCGTCTGCTCGGTGCAGCCGTACGGATACGCGGTCAGGTAATCAAGCGCACCAAACAACGTGCCTGCTATCGACGGCGACGCCTCTATTCGTAACGACCGCGCTTGCGAGTGCGCGTCTCCGGGAAGATTGAGCGAGGTCGTCTTGTCCTCGTTCTCACCATAAAGTGTCGAAGCTCCGCCGATCGTTTGCTTCAATCCATGTGGTACGACCTCCAGCGGGAGTTCGACTCCGTCAGATTCTCCGCCTGGACCGGTCTGCGCCAACGCAACCAGCTTCACCTCGCCAACTTGATTTGCGGAGACGCGCCAATCGATTCGGTGCTCGCCTTGCTTTGCGATGTTCACCGTTTGGGTTCCTGTATCAAGAAGCTTCGCACCGGTGACGTCGATTGAGATCTGCACAGCTTTAGCCGAGTCGAGATAGTTGTGAACGATCGCCGACAACGTAACGGTATCGCCCTCGGTCATAAACCGCGGAGTTTCGAGCCTGAGTATCAGGTTCTTCCGCGCGACGAACTTCAAGAGCGCCGAGCCGACTCGCGTGTCGGCAGTGACGCCGCGCACCGTAGCGCGCCAGGTGGTGAGGTTGTCGGGCAGCTTTACATCGACGGTCGCCTTGCCGTCCGCGCCGGTCACGATGTCCGGCTGCCAGAACGTCGTGTCCTTGAAATCTTTGCGAATGGTCGGCTCGTTGTATTGGCCCTCGTTCTTGAAGTCCGCCAGTTGATACGCGCGCTTGTTCGAAGCGATCCTCAGCGGCTTCTCGCCCGAGTGGCCTTTGAAGTTGTATGAGATCGTAAAGCTCGTTTGCACCTGATTGTAGCGACGCCCATAGAACGCCTTTCGAATGTCGCGAGTCTGATCGGGCTTCACGCTGTAGATCGCTTCATCGACAACGCCCAGGCTCAACTCGGCGCCAGACGCCGGAGAGTTGTCCGCGTTACGAGCGAGTATCGTGTATCGAGCCGTCTCGCGAGGCTTGTATTCCTTCTTGTCGGCGAGAACTTCGATGTTCAGGAACTTGCTTCGCGCAGGGACGCTGAGCAAGCGGTCGTGCGTGTACATCTCGCCGTCCTTGATGTAGGCCACGCTGAGATAAACATTCGGCTCGTAGCGGCCTTCGATCGGCACGTCGATCATCACCGCTCGCGACGCCGCATCGACTATTCGAGCAGTCATCACGCCGGTCAGTTCGGTCGTCACCAGCAAATGAGCCTTGTCGGTCGGCAACATCGCGAGCACGTGAGCGGTTTCACCTGCCTGGTAAGTTTTCTTGTCGGCCACCAGCTTGATCGATTGCTCGTCACCGTAGGCCCAGTCCGACCATTCTCCTTTTTTGTCCGCGACCCACAGATAGTCCTCGTTCGATGGATACTGCTTCTTACCGTCCTTAACTATGGTTTTTATGTTGATGCTGCCCGGCTCGGTGATCGCGTAATCGTAGCTCGCTTCGCCCTGCGCATTGGTCGTCACATCAGCGGATGCCAGATCGCGCTCGTGCATCGTGTAGCTGAAGACCGTGCGGCCGGACTCGTCCTGTCGCGGCGTCGAATCCCATCGACGCTGGACGAACTGCAGCGTGACACCCGCAGCAAGCGGTCGTCCTTCATAGTCGCTGGTGCGAATTTTTATCTTAGCCGTATCGCCCTGGTAATAGACGTAACGATCAGTGTTGGTGTTGGCGACTACATTGCCGCGCGTGCCGACAAAGCTTGCTTTCGCTTCCATCATCCGCCGTGAGGAATCGGTGACTTGCGCCTCAAGCCGATAGGTATAGTCATAAGAGTCTTTCTCATCGGGCTTGGGAACTTCGAACTCGACGTCCAGTTTCCCGTCGGCGTTCAGTACCGCCTGTCCGTCCTTGACCATATCGTTGCCATAACCGTAGCCGCCCTCGTCTTCGCCGGCAGTTTCGTCGGCAGCAGCGTCATCCTCATCGGCCCACCACCAGGGATAATATCGGCTGCGATAAACGTAGTACTGCACGTCGGCCTGCTTGACCGGCTCGCCGAAAAAGTAGCGCGCTTCGATTGAGAACTTGACCTTCTCGCCGACCTCGGCGAATTTCTTGCCGGTGGTCACGGTCACCTTGTATTCGGGCTTCTTGTACTCCGCAACTTCAAAGTAATCGCTGGCGCTTGCGGCGCCGGCCTTTGCGACGATGCGATACTGGCCGAGCGGCGCGCCCGCGGCGATATCGACCGCGCCGCTGAACGTCCCGCGTGGGGTGAGCTTCAAGTCGCCTTCAAACACTTTGCCGCTGTTCGGATCTTCTATTGTCGTCTTCACCGAGCCCGGCGGGAGTTCATAGCCGTGGTCGCCGGCAATCCGAAGGATGCCCCTGAAGTAAACTTTTTGGGCCGGGCGATAGACCGGCCGGTCAGTGTAAATGTAGCCGGTAAGCCCGCCGCGTCCTTCGCTTTCACCTTCTCCTTCCCCCTCTCCTTCACCGCCTGACTGATTGCCTCCGAAGTAGTAAGCAGCAAGATCTGAAATCGCAAAATGATCGTGATCGCGCGCGGTGACCAGATAAGAGCTTTGCCCCTCGCGCGAGGTCTCAGCTTCGGGATCGTAGTCTTCCGCCGGCTGCTCGGGCTGGCGCCTGGGTTGCTCGACGCGCGTCCTCATTGTTCCGGTTTTGTCGGTAACGCCCTTCGCGACTGTCTTTTTCGCTTTGATTATTTCGATCTTCACTCCTTCGCGGGGCGCGCCTGATTTGCGATCGGCGGCGTACACCAGCATCTCGCCGCCTGGAGTGGTCTTGTTGATCATTGTGATGTCCGTAACAATCGCGATCGTATAGGCGCGCAACTCTTCGTTGACCGCTTCAACCAGGTACACCCCGGGATCGCGCTTGCCAAGCATCACCATCCGCGTGTCGTAGACGGTATCAAGGGGAGTGAGTCGCTCGCGCCAACTGCTGATTAACTGGTCGGGGTTCAGAAGCGGAACGCGCGCGTAGTCGGCTACATTCAAGGGCTGGCGATCACCTTCGCGCCCTAGCTTCTGATTTAGCGATTCGCGAGTGACTCGATGAAGTTGATTGCGAAAATAACCTTTGATTGATTTGAAAACCGAGACTTTAAACTCCCGAACCTTTTCGAGCAGCGATGGCTCTTTCTTGAGACTCGCGATGATCTGATACTTCTCGCCCTCACCCATCTTGTGCGGATCGTCGAGGCCTTTGAAGAACTTCACCGGGTCGTCGACTCGATAGACTCGGAAGTCCATGTGATCGATGCCGACGTAGTTGATCCAAACCCGGGTGCGGTCAGCGCTTCCGTAGGTTCGATTGGTGGACAGGGAGAAGTATGGCTTGTAAGTGGCTGTGGAAGCCGTTCCTGTGGCAGCGCTGTCGACTGCCCCGCTCTGCGCTCGCAAGCGAATGGTTGAAATTGAAAGGGCGCTGATAATGACGAACAAATATACTCCCGCAGTTATCGAGCGATGATAATTCGCAGAAAGATGTCTATCCACGTTCGTGCTCCTTCAGTCGACTATTTTGAGCCGATAGAACCCGAGGAAATTTGGGTTGCTCTCAACCGGACGCCAGCGTTTGTCGGGATGATGATCCAATACTGCGAGGCGAACCTTTTTGATCGTGCCTTCGTCGATTGGCGATGAGCCTGTGTGATAAACAACCCAGTCAGCGGCGGCTTCTCCGTCATGTGCCGGTTCACCGACAAAGATCATCACGTGGTACGGGAACTTTTGAACCCACGGCTGGTGGAAGAAGAGCAAATCCCCCCGCTCGGCGCGGCGACGATCGCGGCTCACGAATATAGCGTTGAAACTTTTCAAGGTGCGAGCATCGGCAAACTCTGAAAACTTGCCGCTCTTAAGGTCGCTCTCTTGAAACGCACCGAAGCCAGTGCGAAAGAGTCTCTCGCCGAGCGGATCTGTCTCGAGGCTGAAGGCTCGCACGTCGGGCGCAAGTGCCTCGTACTCTGCGCCCATCCTCTGAAACCATGGGCGATCGTGCTTGCGCAACGCTTCTCGGATTGAGAACCGAACCAGCCCGGCGCAATCGCGTTGCTCAGCTTTCCATTCATCGCTGATGCGGTAGAACTGCATTTCCGCGATCGTCGCGAACCACCGGCGAAAGTTCTGCCGATCATCGAACGTTCTCAATTCTGCAGCGTCGGGAAAGCCGTCGGCGTCCGCATCGGCCCATGCTTCGGCTGCCGGCTTCGGCGGATTGTTATGTGCTTGCGAAGCGTGTCCGCAAGCGGCAGTCAAAAGGCACGCGACCGGCACTACCAATAGCAAGCAGTAAACTCTACGAATCTGCACTGAGAGGCTGCCTCCAAGGCGGTGGAAGTCGACCGCGCCGGATTATATGGCCGCGGGCTTTACAAGTCAAAAAGCACAGGCACTGCAAGCGATCTTCTCACCCGCGTTCACAGCGACTGCTTTGTATACTTTTTTGCTTCTTTGGTTGTATCGGCGCGTAGCACAGACTTCAGTCTGTAATCCGTGACCAGAGACAGACTGAAGTCTGTGCTACATCAGGGTTGCCAGGTGAAGTAGAACTCACACACCGCGTCTTCGCGGGCTCGGCAGCGTGTGTGAGTGACCCTCGCCGATCGCGCGCCGCACAACTCGACCGCGTGGCGGAAGTACGCCGAGCCGCTCGTGCAAAAGCTCGGTGGTGGGGCGTTTTCATATTTGATGGTGAGCAGCCCGCTGGTATCGCTCAGCGGTTCGTAAGAAGCCTTGCCGAAATCCTGATAGGCGTGATGGATCAGCGCCGATTGAGTAAGAAAGCTGTGAACATCGGGATTGATCAAGCTGCTGAACGGTCCTGAAAGTGCCGACGTAGCCGAGAACTCCCCGAGTCGATCGAACACATCGTCTTCCTTATCGCCGTCGCCTAGTTGTTCGGCAATCGCACGATCGAGGAGATCGAGAGTACTCAGCGGATACCAATTGTCCAGGACAATCTCGCGCAGTGAATCGCGTTCGGCTTCAGGAAGGTTCTCCAAAACACGCGCCCAGGTATCAGTGCCGTGGTTGATAACTACGAAGAGGAAGCGCCCACGAAGCAGACCTCCTTTTACGTGCATGCCTGAGTAGCTTGGCTTGGGAGAAGACATCGGCGTGACTCCGATCAAGACTTATTGGCACGGGAAGCGAGCGGCTGGATTATAGCACGAAAAGAACGCGCGGCTGATAACCTGCCGAACGTAGGGGGAAGCTTCTCGATCACGATCTCCAACGCGCGTCGCTCTTCAGCGGATACCAGCAGTGAGGGCTGCTGTCAGGCATCGTCAGTGAACCGGTCGTGCATGCTTAGCGTTCGACGATGATGGCGAGGTTATGACGCATGGCCCACGCTATGTTGAACGTTTGAAGCGGGAGCGAGCGTTCTCCTCTTAGCGGATCAAGCACGGTAATCTGATGCTGACTGACGTCAACAACCACGACCGCGTGGACGTCTTCGATACCATCGATAGGGTTGAGCTCAACGAAGACTATTGGATAATGACCGTCGGCCACAACAGCGCGCAGTTCTTCAATCGTCAGCGTGTGCTTGGCAGTCCTAACGAATCCAAGTTGTCGCGCGGCATCAACTACCATCAAGGCGTCAGTACCGAACGGAGTGCAATCGCATCGCTGACGTAGATCGGTTTCAGTGAAGTCAACGCCGAAACCGCTCAGGACTATTCGGAGACAGGCCGGCGCACACGAGTAGCGGGTTTCTTGTTTATGGAACGGAGGCTTCGATGGCATCACGATTCTCTTCGTAAAGCCTCCGAGCGGTGGCTTTCATTTCTTCAAGCGGAGTGTACGAGATGATCTCCTCGGACGTTGCTTTAACAAGAATCTCGCCAGTCTTCCCCACAGGGCCAATGATCGGATAAGCGAGCAACACCGGTACACGCCACACATTGGCGGCGCCATCGAGCTTCGGACCGCTCGCCAGAAACCGATCCGGCAGATGATCGGACAAAAACAGGCTCGCTGCTGCTTGAGCTTCGAGCGCCGTGATCGTCGCAACTACATTAGTGACCATGATGCGTTCATCATAGCACCCCACATCCGTGCCTGTGAACTTACGAGAGTGAATCGCAGGATACACGATAATCATTTTATAGGAGTCTCGGGCGACGCGGGTTTTTCGTTTGGTGTCCACGGACATTTGAGCACGCCGGAGGATTGGAATCAGCCTTCTGGACTCTCTTCGCTGAGTCTGCGGTATGCTTCCTTGAGAACTTCCTTAGCTGTGATGCCGACTGTCCAATCCGGCTTCCGGGCGAACTTGGCGTGCTTGTGCCAGGTAGCTCTATCGATCGGCGGTTGCATCTCCCGGGCGAACTCCTCGACACTGACTTTTTCAGGAACCGGGTCCGCGGAGTCGCGTCTGCACTTCAGTATCCCAAGGCACGCAGTGACCGAGTTCTCCCAAAGCTCTTCGTTCTTGTGTCGTGCCGCTGGTCCCCTCCGGCCGCCAAACAGTCGCGTGGTAACGTTAGCCCTCTCGATCTCTAGCGCCTGCGTGACTTTTCGCTCCGAACCGATGGTTTCCTCCAGATAGTACGTGAGGTAATCATCGTCCATTTCGCTCAAGTCAGAGATTACACCGCACAAGAGCTGATCCCAGTGCCGGTCATCTAGGTAATCTTGGAGATCTTCGTCAGCTTCGTGTTGCAGCTCCCGAATCTGTCTCGTTCGATCGTGGGCTCTATGCAGGTACTCTTCGAGATGTTCGAGATATGCTGCTTCATCCGGACCGCCTCGCACCTCGGACAAAGAAATCATCCACAGGTCTCCCCAAAGTACGGCATCTTCCAGATACCGTTGAGCAACCAATGTCTCTGCCCACTCCGATGCAGCGTCTCTGTCGTACTTGGCCCGCTTGTCGCGGACATATTGGACATAGTTCAATCGCTCCCGGCGAGGTAGACTTTCCGCATGGGCTTTGATTTGATCGAAGTCGAACGCGTAATCGGGATAGGGTTCCGGTTCGTAAAGCGGATTCTTCTTCTTAGTGAGGTATTCGAGATAGAGATGTCGATCCTGGGGTTGCAAGCCCTCCGCATGGGCTCTGATCAGAGCGACGTTGAAGTCGAAGTCAGGGTATGGTTGTCGTTCTGGGCGTGATTGTCTCATGTAGCTCCTCTCTTCGAGCGTTCTCTGGAATGCCCCGCCCGCCGACCGCGCCAGAGATCGTGCGTCTGTCCTTCGAGAAGCGGACTCGAAGTTAGGCAAGGCCGAAACTTAGTCTTTTCAAAGCCCGGCTACTTCGGCTTCGTAGAATAGACAGGGAATATACACGATCAACCCTTTTAGGGAGTCTCGGAATGTCGCGGGTTTTTCGTTTGGTGTCCACGGGCCTGTCGCCACCAAGCCGTTGTCGAGCCTTTCGGATCGGTTGTCGGCGCGCAGCCAAGGCTTTCGTCATGCAGATCTCGGACGGTTGTTTCTTTTCTCCGAAGGGGAGGGAATTCAGGACCAGAATACCGCGTTCTTTAAGCAGGGCCTCAAACATATCCCCTGACTGCCAACTATCCGATACTGGTGGGTGCGGTGCGCGTGAACTGTACGTTCTTCCGGTCCCGAGGCTCAGGATCGACGAACGCTCGCTCTTCTCGGGTGAGAGCGTCCGGCGGGACTCCGCGCTCGATCATCGAAGCGAAGTACTCGTCGATCTGATCGTAGATCTCCTCGATGGTCTGCGAATGAAACACTCTCTCGCGAAGCCGAGCGCCCCCAGCGAGCCCGTGCGTGAAGTAGCCGCACATCTGCTTGAGCTTTCCCGTGAGCGCACGCTCGGGCATCTCGTCGCGAAGCAGCTCGTGATATCGGTGAAGGACTCGATGCTTATCGGAGAGCGGCGGTTGGTAAATCTCTTCGCCCTGCATCAGCTCCGTTGTTTGGCGGAATATCCATGGGTTCGCGATTGCGCCTCGGCCGATCATCACTCCATCGACGCCGGTTTCGTTTAACCGAGCAAGGGCGCCGGCTGGCGTAGTGACGTCGCCGCAGCCAATCACCGGAATCGAAACCGCTCGCTTCACCGCCGCGATCACATTCCAATCGGCCTGGCCGCTGTAGCCTTGCATGCGAGTGCGTCCGTGAATCGCAACCATGTCGCCGCCACACGCTTCGATCAAGCGTGCAACCTCGACTGCGTTTATCGAAGAATCATCCCAGCCGGTTCGAATCTTCATCGTCAGTGGAATCGACACGGCCTTGCGAACGCGGCGCAAGATCTTCTCAAGCTGAGGAAGATCGCGGAGTAAAGACGAGCCGCCTCCGCCGTTCACCACTTTCTTGGCGGGGCAGCCACAATTGATGTCTACGATATCGGCGCCGCACTCCTGGATGATCTCGGCAGCCGCGACCATGCGTTCGTCGCTGTAGCCGAATATCTGAATCGAAAGCGGCCGCTCTTCCGGCAGGAACTTCATCATGCGATGAGTTCGCATGTTTCCGCGAGTGATGCCCTCGACGGAGATGAACTCGGTCACAATCAAGCCTACGCCGCCTAGTTCCTTGATCAACCGGCGAAAAGACGAATCGGTAACTCCCGCCATCGGCGCAAGCGCCAGGTTCGGTCTGATCGTTACATTGCCGATGTTGATTTGGTTCTTCATCACGAAGAAGAAAGTGTAGCACGCGCCGCTTGGAGCGGGAACTCTGCCGCTGTGGCCGCGCGCACAAAGGGAATAGACAACGGGCGCTCATTCTAATAGAATCCGGTCGCATCTTCGGAGGCCCACTTGGAGACACAAGGGCGAGGATTGTGAAAGCGGCTTCACCTTCCGTCTTCGCTCTGAAGCAACGCGGGATAACTTCACGATTCGGCATTCACGATCGAATCTTTGCTTCGTTGCTTAAGGATGTGTTCGATTAATCGAGACAGGAGGAACCTGAGATGAAAAGAGCTTTATTCTTCATGCTGGCGATCGGTATGACTCTCGTGGCGGCCTGCCAGCCCAGCGACAACCAAAACCAGAACAAGAATGCAACAGCCAATACCAACGGAACCACTACGGCCAATAAGAATCAGACTTTATCGCCCCCGCTGAGTATGACCTGCTGGACTTTACAGATCCGGGTTCACGACAGCAAGACTACGCCGGGTGGTTACGATATCGACGATCCGGGCGATGTTACGCTCTCGCTGGGACTCAAGCAAAAGGTCAACTGGTGTGTTGTCTATGATGGTGTCAATCAATCAAACAGTCCGGATGAGATTGAAATCAATAGCTTCGCAACAACTGTGACTCCGGTCTACAGAAACCCACTCGATGACTCAACCTCAGACGACGACTATCACATACCGGCCGCCCAATTTGGCGACAACTGCGTGACCTTTTGCCATCCTCCAAAACCAAATGTGGAACTGGGTAGTTACAAGTATACGATTAAGGCCTGGAAGGGAGGCGTTGTTAAGGGTCAACTGGATCCTCGGGTGATCATTAACACTTAGGGCTCCCCGGCAACGAACAGGCGGTTGTAGTCATCCCGACCCCGAAGCGTCTCGAGATCAGGATCACGTTCGGCTTCGGCCTTGCTGTAGCCGCTGCCGAGCGCTGCGCTCAGGAAACCGATGGCGGCATCCGTATGCCCGGCAAGGGCGTAGACGACGGCTCTTTCATACATGATAGTTGTGTTACGGGGTTCGAGGAACGCAGCTTTATCGATTGTTGCGAGGGCTTCGTCTCCCCGGCCAACTTTCGATTGACAGACGCCGTATCGTCCAAGTACGCCGGCGTCGTCCTTGTTTACGCTAAGGTGTTTTTCCAGCAGTTCACAAGCAGTCTCAAATTGCTTGCGCGCTTCACCCGGCTGTCCGACGCGCAAGTAAGCGTCACCCAGGTTTCTATACAAATCATCGTCGCGCGGGTTTAACTCTAACGCGGACCGGTAGGCTTCGATTGCCTCCTCGTATCGCGCAAGGTAGAAGTAGTCAGTACCGAGATTAGCGTAAGAAACCCCGTTGGGATATATCTCAATTGCTCTGCGGTGCATCATAACCGCTTCTTCGTAGAGGCCAAGAAAGCAGTATATTCCTCCGAGATTGTCATACCCATGATAGTTATCGGGTTGCATGGCGATCACGCGCCGGAACTGTTCGGCGGCGTCACCATATTGACTGAAGCTGTAATAGCAAACTCCGAGAAGGCTGTAGTTTTCCCAGTAACCGGGCCGGAGCGTGATGGCCTTTTTGAAGTAACGGATCGCGCCCTCAATGTCACCCTTTTGCTGAAAGCACCGCCCCAGCCATTTGTAACCGTCATCGCTGGCTGGCTGCAGTTGGACCGCGCGCTCGAATGCTTGCACCGCGCTCTCGATCTTTCCGGTTCCGTGATAGATAACGCCTAACGATATGTGCACCTGCGCCTGATTCGCATCCAGCACGAGCGCGTGGTCGCTGGCAGTGATTGCCGCATCGATCCATGCGCTGTCATATGTGATCTGGTACTTCTGCCAGTAGGCTTCGCCGAGCCCCGCGTACGCCAATGCGAAACTGTTATCCAGGCTAACGGCTTCTTCAAACACCTGAATCGCGTAGTCGACGTTTTCCTTGACGTCCCGACGCTCCAGAAAGGCGCGGCCCCTGGCGTAGAACTCGAATGCGTCGATATTGGTTGTCGGAGGTCTGGCGATCTCATCCCGCACGTCGCTCGATATACCGAGCTTTAACGCTTCGGCGATGCTTTCGCAAACCGCATCCTGGATGCTGAAAAGATCCCCCGCGTCGCCCCGGTATTGCGAGCCCCAGATCACACGGCCCGTTTCTGCATCGGTGAGCCTCGCCATCACACCTATGATCTCGCCGGCCCGCATCACCTCCCCTTCGAGTAGAATCGTTGCGCCCAGTTCCCGCGCGAGCTGGCGGACTCCGTGTCCCGCTTCATCAATTCGTCCTGCGCCCGCCGATTTGGACAAAACCGAAAGTCCCTGGATCTTTGCCAAATCGGTTGTTATCGCGTGGGCAAGACCGATTCCGATGTATGAACTCCTTTCGTCTGTGCCAACCGACTGCAGCGGCAGCACGAGAATGGTCGGAGGCGCAGCAACGGCTTTCGAGGAAGACCGCATCGCCGCCGCAAGGGAAGCCGCCATGGAAGCCGAGCGGTGACCGCTCGGCTGTACGGGCAGCGCTATTGTCGGACGCTGGTCAGCCGGTGAGGACGGCAAAGGCTCATGCGCGAGAGCTTCGATTGCGAGCTTTACTTCGGGGAACGACGCGTAGCGATCGCGGCGACGCTTCTCGAGCAGTCGAGCCACGACGTTTTTTATTCCGTGCGGGAGCTGCCGAGGCACGGTGCCGATTTCAAGCGCCGGATCCTTGAGTATCGACGCCGCGACTTCGAATGAGTTCGCTCCCGGAAAAGGCAGCTCGCCGGTTATCATCTCGTACAGGACGATGCCGAACGAAAAAATGTCCGTGCGTTCATCGAGCTGCTCTCCCCGCAGCTGCTCGGGCGACATGTAAGACAGCGTACCCATCACCGTTCCGGAGTCGGTCAGGCTTTCGGCCGCAGTCGCGCCACCTCCTTTCGATTGATTCGCGACTATTTTCGCCAATCCGAAATCCACGAGCTTTACCCGGCCGCGATCGTTCAGCAGTATGTTTTCAGGTTTGATATCCCGGTGAATGATCCCGCGCGAATGAGCTTCGGAAAGCGCGTCACAAATTTGGAGGGTAATGAGTACGATTCTTTCAGGTTTGACCTCACGTGTTTTTATCAGATCGCGCAGGCTTCGGCCATCCACGTACTCCATCACGATGTAGGTGTGCTCGCCGGTCTCACCGATTTCGTAGATCGTCACTATGTTCGGATGATTGAAGGTCGATGCGGCACGCGCCTCGCGCAGGAACCTTATTGCGGCATCGGAGGTATGCTCGCCTTGCTTGGACATCACCTTGATAGCCACGGTCCTCAGCAAGGCCGGGTCTTCCGCCTTATACACCTCGCCCATGCCGCCCGCTCCAAGCTTCGCGATGATCCGGTATTTTGATAAGGCGCTGAGTGCGTTCATTTCAATCACCGATGAAAGGAAACGACGGCACGCCTAGTAGGACACCTTGCACGGAGCGATCTCTTCGCGTTTGTGGTGAGGAGAGATGCTACGCGAGCTGGGAGTACCCCCCGCGGAAATATGCCAGGGGTTTGCTTTCGGCTACAGCCGTCGATTCGACCTCGCCAACTATGATGGTATGATCGCCGCCGGGATAAGCATGCACAACGCGGCATTCGAGGTAAGCGAGTGCGCCTTCCAGCAACGGCGGCCCGGTCACGCCCTCGGTGTACAGCGTGCCGTTGAAACGATCCTGATCCTTAGAGGCGAACCGCCGGGAGAGGTGTTCCTGATCCTCGGCCAGAATGTTTACCGCGAAGTACGTTCCCTCAGCAAAGCGGCCATGCACGGACGCACGCTTGTCTATACAAGCCAGGATCAGCGGCGGTTCCAGTGACACGGACGCAAAGGCACTAACGGTCATTCCCACCGGCCGATTGTCATCGCCTCTGGTTGTAACAACGGTTACGCCGCTGACGAAGCGGCCCAGCGCAGCGCGGAACTCGTCTGTGCTTACTGGCATCACTGCTTACCGACATCTTACTTACCGAGTCTATCGGGCCGGCGCCGAGTAATCGGCTAACAATGGACAATCGTCTAGGGCTGCTTGTACTTGTCGATCAGTTGCTGCATTCCATCGGTTGAACCGCCGTGACGATAAGCGTAGTAGCTCTGAAGATCCACCAACATCTGATCGTGAAGCTGCTTATACGGGGCCTTCCCTTCCGACAGTCCCACCGCATGAGCATAGCTGTCTATGACTTCATCCATCTTCGCGTGCGCCTGCTTGAGCACTGCGTCTTTGAGCGGCCCCGCCGAAGCCGCCTTATACTCCTTTGCGATTCGCTCGTAGTCCTCGTTCAGAATCGTGCCAATGAGTACATAAGTGAATGGGTCCGAGGAATTCAGCGAGACGGACTTATCGAGTTTGGCTCGCGCGTCCACCTTGTTTCCGGTCATCAACGCAAGCATACCCAGCGTTTGATAGATTACCGGCAGCCATCTGGTCTTAAACTCGGCCCACTTGGCATCATCGAACTTCTCGGGCTTCTTATCTCCCTCGATAATCTCTATCGCTTTGGCCCCGTACTGCTGGCTTTGCACCACGAACTTCGCGTTCTGAGTCTTCGCCTGCTCTGCCCCTTCAATCAGAGCTTGAGTCAGGACAGCAACGTCGTTTGGGTTCTTCGCCAGGTAGGATGCGGTGATTCGAAACGCATCATCCGGGCGTTTTTCCTTGAGGTACGCGTCGATCAAAATGGGCGTTATCACTTCAGCGTCGGCCGGCTCCTTGAATACGATGAGCATGTTTTCAAGCTGCGCGATTCGCTGCGGTCCGTCCTGGAGCTTCTCCACTTCGCGAGCGACATAAGTCACAACCTCTGCTCGTTGTAAGCTCTTCGGATACTTCTTGAGAAACTCACCGGCGGCCGCGACCTTTGCCGGGACATCGACCGCAGACTGGATTTTGGCAAAGGCCTCCGGCTCGCCTTTCGATGGGCCGGTCTGCTTCGGCTGATCCTTGGCCTGCAACGCGTGAAGCGTGTATTCGGGCAGTGCCGTCAGCATTGTCGAGCCTTGAGCGACAGACCCGGATAGCAGGCATGCGACAATTGCCTTCATCATGGGAGATGGGGTGGCTTTCATTACGATACCTCGTTCTTCATTAGAGTCAGAGTCTGGGCGCGAGCGGTTCCGCTTGCAGAGGTGGTATTGTGCAGTATTGCTGCGCGCGTTGGCAAGTCAGGTGAAATTCGACTCGTCTGAAGATAATGCCCAACGAAAGAATGATTGTAACTCCAGATTCATCCGTCCGGCAGGCCGTTAAAGAGCGGCGCCATTATCGAAATCTGCCGATTAATGACGTAAAGATCAGGATCGCCAGCGTTCCGGCAAACGTTGAGCTTTTTTCTTTCATCCATCTCTTGTCCACATCGGCAGCCGTCTATGGATGAAATAAATCGAGGGTCTTGTATCAATCGCGCACGAACGACTAATATTCAAACAGCAGTCGCGGGGGCGAAACCGACCGTATCTACAATCGGAGGAAATATGAAATTCAAGCTCCATTCAGCGATCGCAGCGCTTGTGCTGGTCGCATCAGCCGCAGCGGTTTCGGCTCAGGACTGGGACCGCGCCGTTTCATTATTCAATCAAAAGCAGTATCGCCCTGCGATCCGCGAGTTTCACGCAGTGATGAAAGCGAATCCCGATGCCTGGAAGTCCTGGTATTACATCGGCGCCAGTCACTTCGCCCTGCAGAGTTACCCCGACGCAGTCGATGCATTTCAGAATTACGTCAAAGCCGCCGGCAACGACGACAGCGCGCAGGCGACGGGAAGCTACTTCATCGGGATGTCATACTATCAAACCAGGGAATACGCCAAGGCGGCTCCGGCGCTCGCGCGTTACATCGCCTTGTCGGACAAGACCCAGCAGAAAGTGGATACCACCGCACGCGCCGCACTGGGCCGCTGCTACTTTTTCACTAATCGTTTTAGCGAAGCAATCCCAGTCTTGACCACCGCCGCAGGTGAGATGAAAACCAACGCAACGAACTATTACTATATCGGCTTCGCCCAGAACAAACTTGGCCACCCTGACCAGGCAATTGTCGCCATCAATCAGAGTCTTGCGATTGATCCAAAAGACGCGGACTCGCTTACGCTGCTTTGCGATATCTACTTCTCACAGGTTCGTCAAAATCCCGTAGCGGTAAGGCAGCTTATCTCAGCGGGCGAGCGCCTGGTCGTAGTTCGCGATGACGAGCGCGCGTGGGGATTGCTCGGGCAGGCTTATTTGATCGACAAGCAATACGTGAAGGCCGCGCCGCTGCTCGACAAGTTCGCGCGCGCTCACGCGGAGTCAAGCGGCGCCTGGTACAACCTTGGAGTCGCCCTATCGCGATCTTCGCAATGGAAACCGAGCGCCGATGCATTGGAGAAAACGATAAAGCTGGCGCCCACTAACATGGCCGCGCTGCTTGAGCTGGGCTATGTTTACGAAAGTGATAAGCAATACGACAAGGCGCTCGCAGCATATCAGCATGCATATGAGTCATCGGGTCAGCGGGATGCGACTGCACGGGAAGGAATCGATCGAGTAAAACAAGCTAGACCGCAAAGCCAGTGACAAGCACGAGCCGGTTACACCACATCTTCCCTGGTGACTGCCCCATCGGAGTCGATGCCGCTAATTCGCTGAGGACCTTCGAACGCCAGCGCCATCAGATCGATCTCTCTGCTCTCGCCTGGACTCAGGCTGAGGGCCTCGCCGCGCGCCACTGCGTGTGACAACACCGGCTGCGTAGCACAGGGTTCCAACGCTATGTTGTAGGTCGAACTCCACCACGGATAGTCGCGGCCACCTCGATACACCTGCCAGTACCATAACTGCTTGAACACATACGCCGGGTAGCGCATCGCGAAGCCGACGCCGAGACTGGTATTCCTAACTGCGTACCAGCCGTCGGTGATCCCTTCCAGAAATACCATGTCGCTCGCGTCTGCATCAGGACCAGGAATCTGTGATAGATCGATCTGTTCCCCGTTTGCGCCTTCAGCCATCGGCCAGTCGGATACCTGATCGGGCTTCAAGCGCGACGACGACGGAGTGAAGTCCGCAATCGTCCGTATCCGGCACGCCGGCAGATCGACTCGGCAGCTTTCGTCAATAAACGGCCAACCGAGAGCAGGGTGATGTCCCCAGGTGAAATTCACCTCCTGCCCGCTCTCGTTTGTGATGCGTTCGTGAATTCGCATCACGGCTTCTTTGCCGCGCAGGGTGACGGTTCTCACAAGGTGGAACGGTGTCCGCACCGTGCGAACGTCAAATCGCACTTCAATTTCATCAGGCTCGTCTTTAGTGATCGCGTAACGCCAGGGCAGGAGCAGAACCTCGCCGTGTTGGCCGACCTCTGCGCCCTGGTGGAGCGACAGATTGCCGCAGTTGGGAAACAGTTCCTGCCAGCCGCCCTCGTAATAATCCATGTGCGAGCCTGAATTGGCGCGCGAACTGGTCGGCACGAAGTGAGAGCGCTCGCGTAGCCCAACCCACGTGCGCCACATGAAGTCCACATCGCGAGGCTTGTAAAGGAACTCGTACACGTCGGCGCCTTTGTCTGCGATGATTGTCACGCGAAGCTTCTCGTTTTCGAGCGAGACGCACCGATGTCCCTGCAGGGATAATTCAGTAATGCGGCAGCCGTAGTTGCGATTGTGTTGAAACGTTTGATAACTCATCTTCAGTCCTCAATTTTCGGTCGAAAGATATCATGTGAAACCCACTCGCGGTAGCCTGGGTTGATCTCCTAGAATGGTTCAGATGACTAAGGGGAAAAAAGCCGTTGTTCTCCTAAGCGGTGGGCTCGACTCAACGACGGCGCTAGGCATCGCTCGGAAGGAAGGCTACGAACTGTACACGATGTCATTTCGCTATGGTCAGCGCCATTCAGTGGAGCTTGAGAGCGCGTGCAGGGTCGCAAAAGCCATGGGCGTTGAGAAACACCTGGTCGTCGACGTCGACCTACGAGCAATCGGCGGTTCCGCGCTGACTGACGAGGTGAAGGTCCCGAAGGATCGGGGGGCCGAAGAGATGGCCTCGGGCATTCCTGTGACGTATGTGCCCGCTCGTAATACGATCTTCCTCTCGTTCGCTCTCGCGTGGGCTGAAGTGCTTGGCGGTCAAGACATCTTTATCGGCGTAAACGCGCTCGACTACAGCGGCTACCCTGATTGCAGGCCTGAGTACATTGAGGCTTTTGAAAAGATGGCGAGTCTTGCAACAAAGGCGGGCGTCGAAGGACGATTGCGGCTCAAGATTCGTACGCCGCTTATCGCAATGACAAAGGCCGAGATCATCAAGACCGGTCTCGATCTCGGCGTCAATTATTCACTGACGCATAGTTGCTATGATCCCACCGTGGAAGGCCTGTCTTGCGGGAAGTGTGATAGCTGCCAGCTTCGGCTCAAAGGCTTCGCCGAAGCCGGAATTCGCGATCCGCTTAGCTACGCGAAATGAATGTCAATGGCGGCTGAGTTCAATCACTTGCCTTCCTGTGCAGGCTTCTCGCCCCAGATCCATCGCGAAAACCATTCGTAGTTGTGCTCCATTACTGCCCGTTGCTGCTTTGGCTTGTCGATGCCGTGCCCGAAGCCTTTGTATACGATCATCTTCACCGGTACGCCGCGGTCCTCCAGCGCTTGTCGCAACTCGTAGGCGTTCGGTATCGGCACTCGCCTATCCAGTTCGCCGTGCTGAATCAATGTCGGCGTCCTCGCATTCTTTACGTAAGAGATGGGCGAAGTCTTCCGGTAGATCTCTCCATCATCCCAGGGCGTCGCTTTCAGATACTGTCGTGTGAACGGGTGAATGTCTGTGTTCACGTAGTAAGTCATCCAATCAGAAATGCCGGCGCCCACTGAAACCGCCTTGAACCGATCGCTGCTGCAGGTGATGAACGCGGAGATGTAGCCGCCCTGGCTCCAGCCCATCGCACCGACGCGATCGCGGTCGACTATGCCTTGCGCGATCAAATAATCGACGCCGGATATTACGTCCCAGTAGTCGCCTACACCGAGGTTGCGTACATTTAGAGACCTGAACTTCTCCCCATAGCCAGCCGAGCCGCGATAGTTCGGCCGCAGAATAATGGCGCCCCTGGTCGCAAACCTTTCGATCGGATAGTACCGATCGCCGCGCACAACCGGAGTATCAACTCCGGTTGGTCCGCCGTGAATGACCACGAGAAGCGGGTATTTCTTTGATGGATCAAAGCCCACCGGCTTGATTAAGACTCCTTCGATCTGAGCGCCATCGGTGGACTTCCACTGAATAACCTCCCGAGTCGCGAGGCGGTAGTCTTTCAACTGATCGCTCATCGCTGTCAGCTTCTTCGGTTGGAAGGGGGCGAGCGTGGACATATAGACTTCCGGATAGTCGTTCGCTCCCGCTCCGACGAAAGTAGCTTGCTTGAAGTCTTTAGTAAACGAGAACTGCGAAACCCCGAAGGTTGACGGATTGCTCACTTGTTCTACGGCTCCGGTCGAGGGCTTCAAGCGAAACAGATGCGCGGAGGTCTTTTGCAAAGCCGCGAAGTAGATTCCATCGGGCGACCAGTCCAACAATCCGGACGATTCATCGAAGCTCTCGTTGATGACTGTTGGCGTGCCGCCTGCGACCAGTATCACCGCGATGTAAGAATTCGCATAGTAGAAGAACTCGCGACCGTTTGCTGTCTGATAAGCGATCTGATTTCCATCAGGGGACCACACAGGATTACTGTCCGGGCCTTTTGTATCGACAATCTTCTTTATGGCCTTATCGCTGAGATTCAGCACGTAGATATCACTCGTGTAAGACGATCCAAGATCCGGATCCTTTGCCGCGCTGAAGGCGATTCGGGTCGAGTCAGGGGACCAGGCGAAACCCGCGATCGAGAAGCTGGAGCCATCGGTGAGGCGCACAGGTTCGGATCTTTTGTCCTTAGTATCGGATGAAACATCAATCATCCAAAGATGAGTAAAGGTGTATTCATCCTGAACCACCTCGAATTCACCGTACGTCTCCTTACGATCTTTGCGTGGTTTGCTTTCGGGATCAGCGGCGGTGAAGGCAATGTGCCGGCCATCCCGTGACCACTCGATCGATGACACTCCGCTGTCAAGATTCGTTAGTGCGACGGCTTCGCCGCCGTTGGGCGCGATCACGTAAATCTGCCTCTTACCGTCGCGGTCTGATAGGAACGCGATTCGTTTTGAATCGGGAGACCATTTCGGGCTGGTGTTCGACTTCTTACTGTTGGTGAGTTGATAGCGATCTCCGGTCGAGGTAACGGCTACCCATAACTCGGTCTCGAACGCATTCTCCTCCCAATTGGTCTTCTGAACCTGGTAAGCAACAAAACGACCGTCCGGTGAGATGCTCGGAGCGGATGCGCTCTTTAGATTGAGGGACTGCTCGATGCTCGGAGTCTGTGCCGCACAATCAAACGCCCATGCTCCCATTATGATTGCGATCAATGCTGTCGGGAACGTTCTCTTCATAACTAGTCCTCGAGTGCCTGGAGTAGATGACCCGCCCGTCGTGCACCCGGCACTATATCACAAGGTAGTTTTTCAGGATCAAATCGAATCCCGGGTGGGAAGACGACATCCGATGCACGGGCTAGTCAAGCGCGTCGAGCGCCTCCTGGATTTCCGTGCTTGTCCGCTGATCATTGGCCGCGACCGCCGCCTCTAGTCCTTTACGATAAACCTCGCGGGCTTCGTCGGCGTGGCTTATTCGGGCAAGTACTCTCCCAAGATGATAGTAAGCAGCAATGTAACCGGGATCGCGCGATATTACTTCTCGAAAGTGCAGCACGGCATCGGCTTCTTCGCCGTTCTTCTCGAGCTCAAGCGCCAGCGCATAGCGGGAAAAGGAGTCGTTGGGATCCACGGCAATGAATTCTTCGAGCGCTTCTTTGCGTGACTTCATCTGGTTTTGTCGCTGGCGAATGGAAGATTCGCACGGATGCTTTGGCGCTTGTTCTCGGTGGGAAGCTACCTGGATCAGGCGCGAAGCGTGGAGACGAGCAACGGATTCCACGCTCGCGCAAGATAGAGTTAAGCTCAAGTTACAAGTCGAGCTTAGAGTTATTCGCCGGCGTTTTCAGGCTCAGTTGGAGTTTCAACCGGTTCGGCCTTTGACTTGCCGGCAGCCGCGGCAGCAGCCGCGGCCATCGCTCGTTCGCCACGAGTGTCGCGTTCGCGAATTCGAGCAGCCTTGCCGCGCAGTTTTCGCAGATAATAAAGCTTCGCGCGCCGGACGCGACCTTGGCGCACCAACTCGATTCGATCGATAACGGTCGCGTGAAGTGGAAAGATTCGCTCGACGCCAACTCCGAAACTTGTCTTGCGCACCGTGATAGTCTCGCGAACTCCTGAATGCTTGCGCGCTATGACGACTCCCTCAAATGCCTGAGTGCGTTCCTTGTCGCCTTCCTTAATTCGAACGTGAACACGAACCGTGTCTCCCGCCTGAAAGTGGGGGATATCACTACGTAGCTGACGGTTCTCGACCGATTGTACTGTTAGATTCATGGTTATCACCTCGTTCACGGCAGACACGCCGTTTGTAAAGTTCTATTCTGCTCTCTGTTCATCGATATCGTGCAAAATCTTTTCCATCTCCAGACGCTGGTCCGCCGACGCCAGGTGCGCTTCGATCAAATCGGGTCTCCGGCGTAATGTCTGCTCAATGGACTTGCGCCAGCGCCACCGTTCGATTTCAGCATGGTTGCCGCTGAGCAATACGTCAGGCACCTTCATTCCGCGATACTCCGCGGGTCTCGTGTACTGCGGAAAATCGAGCAGCCCTCCGACGAATGATTCGCGTTCCGCCGATTCCTCGCATCCTAGCGCTCCTGGGATCACGCGGGTCACCGCATCCACAACTACCATTGCCGGAATCTCACCGCCCGACAACACAAAATCCCCGATCGATAATTCGTCGGTAATCAAGCGTTCGACGACGCGCTGGTCGAGACCTTCGTATCGTCCGCAGATCAAGACGACCCTCTGCTTTTTCGAATACTCATGCGCCAGGTTTTGATCGAACAAGCGACCCTGCGGCGAGAGCAATGCAACACTCGCTTCAGGCGCATCGTTGGTGACAGCCTCAACCGCACGAAATAACGGCTCGGGTTTCATCACCATTCCGGCGCCTCCGCCGAAAGGCCGATCATCAACCTGACGGTGCCGATCATAGGTGTAATCGCGCAGGTCGTGAATACAGATCTCGATGAGATTCGCCTCAACCGCACGGCGAATTATTCCAAAGTCAAAGACCGAATCGAAGATCTCCGGAAAGATCGTTATTATGTCGAAGCGCATAGTCATCCCGGATTAGGAATTACTTCGTTGCCTGGCAAAAGAAGCCGCAACCTATAACTGCAAAAGGCCATCCGGTAGATCGACGGTGATGAGTTTCGCATTCACATCAACGCTTATACAAATCTCATCTGCAAAAGGAATCAGGCGCTCAAGGCCGTCCCGGCTCCGCAATACCAACACGTCAGTCCCTCCCGTTCTTAGTAACCCCGTCACTTGTCCGAGGTTTTGTCCATCCGAGCTGACGGCGTCGGAACCTATCAATTGATGCTCAAAGAACTCACCATCAATAAGCGGTTTGAGATCGTGCCCCGAGATCACCACGCGGCCCCCCACCAGGTTTCGCGCCTCAGTCATGGTGTCATAGCCCTCAAACTTCAGGATTACCCGGTCTTTATGAAACCATTGATCCTCGACTTTGAGTATGCGGTGCGTACCGTCAGGCATCCAGACCCTCGCTTCTTTTAGCGAAGAAAACCTTTCAGGAAAATCAGTCTCGACAATACACGAGACTTCACCGCGAATCCCTCGGGCCTTAACCACTCGGGCGATGACTATTTCATCGATGTCCTTGTAAGCCTGGGTACTCACTCAAGAATCTCGAGCACTAATCGTTTTCTTGACTTCATTCCGATAGCTCGCAGCAAGGTGCGCATTGCTCGCGCCGTTCGACCCTGTTTTCCGATCACCTTGCCGAGATCCTGGGCAGCGACTCTGAGCTCAACAACGATCGCCTCGCCTTCGATCTCGGCGACCGTCACCTGATCAGGTTGGTCGACAAGAGCTTTAGCAATGGTCTCGACGACTTCCCTCAATGAACCGTCGCTCATAAGCCCACTTCCCTCGGCGCTGATGCCGGAGACGAGAGGATGCACTGTGCAGCGAGTGCACGAAAGCCCCGTCATTCACTCGAAACCGCGCTCGCAGGTTGTGCGGTGCGTTTGATAAGACTGCGTACAGTTTCCGACGGCTGTGCGCCGCGCTGTATCCAATAGTTGAGTCGCTCGCGGTCGATCTTAATCTCCGCTGGATTGCGACAAGGATCATAATAACCAACTATCTCGACAAAGCTTCCATCTCGCTTGGTACGCTTCTCAGTTACGTTGATTCTGTAGAAGGGCTTCTTCTTGGCGCCCATTCTCATTAACCTGATTGAAAGCAAATCTCACCTCCACTTATGCTCGAAGCGCGAACTCAGTTGGCCCGCGTTTCCATTAGTCAGTGCCTTCGCTTGCAGCTCCGGTAGAACTGAAGCATCTCGTTTCACCGCTTTTTCTTCTTCCTTCTCTTAGTCGCCTTGCGGCGCCCACCCGATCCAAACCCCGGGACTCCGCCGCCCGCGAGTCCACCCATCATCCCGCCCAATCCGCCCGATGTCATCATTCGCATCATCTTTCGCATCTCGGTATACTCGTTAATCATCTGATTTACGTCCTGCACAGCCGTACCGCTACCGCGGGCAATTCGCTTTCGTCGCGATGCGTTTAGCAATGTATGGTCACGCCGTTCCGCAGGCGTCATCGAGTTAATGATAGCCTCGGTCAACTTCAGTTTCTGCTCCATCTCCGCGGTCTGCTCCGGAGTCACCCTAAGCCCCCCGAGCAATCCCGATGGCAACATATCCAGTAACTTGTCGAGCGATCCGAGCCGCTTCATCTGGCGCAACTGATCCCGGAAATCCTCCAGGGAAAACTTGTCGCGCGCCAGCTTCTGCTGAAGCTCGATAGCCTTGTCTTGATCAACCTCAGCCTGGACCTTTTCAATGAGCGACAGCACATCACCCATTCCCAGGATTCGCTGTGCAATGCGATCCGGGTAGAACGATTCTATCGCGTCGTACCGCTCGCCCACACCGATGAACTTGATCGGCTGGCCGGTCACTTCCTTTATCGATAGCGCAGCGCCTCCGCGGCTATCACCCTCCATCTTAGTCAGGATGACCCCGGTCAGACCCACACGCTCGTGAAATTCCTGTGCCGACCGCACAGCATCCTGACCCGTCATCGCATCTGCGATGAACAGAATCTCGGTAGGCTGCGTGTCGCGCTTAATGTTCTGAAGCTCGACCATCAAATCTTCATCAATGTGGAGCCGACCCGCCGTATCGATGAGTAACGTATCGTAGCCCGTCAGTTCGCACTCCCGCATCGCTTTCCGGCACAGTTCGAGCGGATCGCTTGCTTCGGGAGCTTCAAAAACCGATTGTCCTATCGACTGCCCGATTATCGAAAGCTGTTGGCGCGCCGCCGGCCTATAAACATCAACCGATAACAACAACACCCGTCGCTTTTGTGTCTCGGCCAGCAGTCGAGCGAGCTTACCCGTAGTGGTTGTCTTACCTGAACCCTGCAGCCCGACAATCATTACGACATTGGGAACGCGTTTTGTGAACAGCAACTGGGTCGAGGTCCCGCCAAGCATCTCGACCATTTCGTCATATACAACTTTAACAACCTGTTGAGCGGGAGAAAGCGAGCCCATTACATCCTGACCAAGCGCCTTCTCTCTCACTCGGTCCACGAAAGACTTCACAACCTTGTAATTGACGTCGGCTTCCAAAAGAGCAATGCGGATTTCACGCATCGCCGCTTCGACATGCGCCTCGGTCACACGACCCTGCCCACGAAGATCCTTTAGTACCTTTTTTAACTTGTCAGACAGTGCTTCGAACATGACGAATTTAAGTCCAAAACCGGAAACCTATAAGTTATATACCGCTTATCCATCTGTCAAGGAAACCAATGCCCTGGGGTGCGCGTCGGGTGTGATTAAAAGTGGGACTTAGGCCATAATTAAGGCAAGCCTTCCTGAAAGTACGGTAGCAGGAGACCCCCAGGTGCGACGAGCACCAAAAAGAAGTCGCTAGGGAGGTGTCCTGTGGCCACTTTGAAATCGGAC
>WNFR01000088.1_pt1 | contig 90501 bp, 72 predicted proteins | sample 5400221 | NCBI WGS metagenome assembly WNFR01 (sample SAMN13153357, study PRJNA577476) | soil metagenome | isolation source: 40 cm soil under Madrone tree | place: USA:California | collected 2016-06-14
GGCGGAGCGGCAGATACTGCGCGAGCGCGTGTGGTTCCGCGCCTCTGGGTTCGAACTCGACGCCGGTCAATTGCCGCCTATCGACGATGTGCTCCTGCTGAACCCCATCAAATCATGAATTCGGCAATTTATTGACGATCACGGCACGGCTTCGCGCCGTGCCGAGGCGATGCCTCAGCGCATTCTGGTATTCGGGCGAATGGTACCAATCCTTCGCCGCCTGAACGGTGTCGAACTCAAGCACTATGACGGCATCCACCTCGTCTCCTTCAACAGTGTGGAGCTCACAGCCGGGGCGTGTGTGAAATTTGACTTCTCTGTCCTTGAGCGTAGGCAGGGCGAGTCGGCGATACTCGGCGATTTCAGCCGGGTCGGCAGGCTTCTCCACGAACACGATGTAAAAGGCGCTCACCGTGGTCCTCCCTCGTCGAGCTTTGTAAATTGCATCAACGAGATTCCATCTGCTCGGAGCGCGAATGCATTTGGAAATCTCGGCCATTGACGGTGATACCCGGGTAGCTTGCAGGCACGGCGCCGCCGAGAAATGCGGTCGGGAAGTTCAATGCGGGCTTCGTGACCATGTCGAGGGCGGCAATATCCTCGGGCGCAAATTTCACGTCGATGGCTGCGAGATTGTCATCGAGCTGCGCTTCGGTGCGTGCGCCGAGGATCGGGGAGGTCACCCCGGGACGCGACAAGACCCAGGCAATGGCGGCGCGTGCCGGCGTAGTATCCCGCTTACGCGCCACGCCGGCCAGCACGTCCAAGACCTTAAAGGTATGCTCATTCGCATTGCGTGCCACCCAGTCGGCGCGGCCCGCGGATTCCGCTTTCATGTTATCGCGAGAATACTTGCCGCTGAGCACGCCGGAGCGAAGCGGCGACCACGGCGTCACGCCGAGACCCAAAGCCTGTGCCATCGGAATGAGCTCGCCTTCCACGGTCCGCTCCAGCAGCGAATATTCGATCTGGAGCGCTATCAACGGCGCCCATCCGCGAAATTCCGCAATAGTCTGAGCGCGTGCCACTTTCCATGCATGGGTATCCGAGAACCCGATATAGCGGACCTTTCCAGCTTCAACCAAAGCGTTAAGCGTCCCGATCGTCTCCTCAACCGGCGTGAATGGATCTTCCCAATGCATCCAATAGAGATCGATATAGTCAGTCTGCAGCCGCCGCAGGGACGCCTCACAATTCGAAACAATGCTTTTGCGGTTGGCGCCGCCTCCATTGGGGTCGCCGCGCTGCATGTTGCCGCTGAACTTCGTTGCAATGACGATTCGGTCCCGCTTCGCCGGGTCGCGACCGATGTGGTTGCCGATAATCCGCTCGGAATGGCCGCCGGTGTAGATATTGGCCGTGTCGATGAAGTTGCCGCCTCGCTCGATGAAGCGATCCATGAGGCGCCCCGCCGTCGCCTCATCCATTCCGAATCCCCATTCCTGTCCGAACGTCATGGCGCCGAGGCAGAAGGGACTCACCTTCAAGCCTGACCGTCCCAGAGTGACATAGTGATTTAGTGCCATCGCATCTCTCCACAAAAATCGGCTCCGCATCCGCGGACATGCCGAACAGCATCTGGTTCGGCCACGGGCGGAAATGTCGGATACTAGGATACTTTACACTAGGATACTACTTCAAACGCGCCATAGTTGTGAGCGGTAGAGTCTTGGTCGCCTCCGTGGCTGCGATTGTGCCAAGAAACAATCCTTTTACAACTGATCAACTGCACAGTATGATATTGTCAATGCGGAACGTGGTCAAGACAGGTCCTTTCTCTGAATTCCGCCGAAAGTACTTGGAACATTGGCGTGCCTGTCGATCGATCGTGAACGCTCGGTGGTTTCTACACAATAAGTGGCTTATCCGCCGAAGGCGGCCTTTATGTCCTCGTTGAACCAATTTCTTAGCGGAGTCAAGGTCATAGACTTGTCGCACTATGTACCAGGCCCGATCGCGTCGCTGCTCTTGTCAGATATGGGAGCCAACGTGGTGAAGGTCGTGCCGCCATCGGGCGACGGCATGCGAAAGCTGGGGCCGCAGAATCAGGACGGCAGTGAGATCTTTCATGCCGCGCTAAATGCCGGCAAGTGTGAACTGACCCTTAACCTTAAGCACGAGCGTGACAATGCATTTCTGCACAAGCTGTTAGCGGCGGCGGACGTTCTGATCGAGGGATTTAGGCCGGGTACTCTTTCCCGGCTCGGCTTTGATCCCGCCGCACTCAGATTGGTGCATCCGGGGCTCATCATTTGCTCAATCAGCGGGTACGGAGCAACCGGGCCGCTGTCGCAAGCGGCCGGACACGATGCAAATTATCTGGCAAATAGCGGGATTACGGATCGAAACGTCGATGGGATGTTTGACCCGCCGCTTGCCGACTGCGCGGGCGGACTATTCGCGGCGCTTACCATCACGGCTGCGCTGCACAATCGGTCGACCACTGGAAAGGGCTGTGTCATTGATATCGGCCTGGCGGATACGGTGATGCCGCTCCAACTCTTTCAAATCGCGGCGCTTGGTAGCGTCGGCTGGGTCCCGCAACCGGAGAGCTACTACCTTAACGGTGGAATCGCCTGTTATCACGATTACCGTACGTCGGACAGCCGGCGCATCGTCCTCGGCGCGCTTGAGGAGAAATTTTGGAAGGCGTTTTGCGTTGCGGCGCGTCGGCCAGAATGGATTGGGAGGCACGGCGATCCAAACCCACAAATCGATCTAATAGGCGAACTGAAGACTTTCTTTGCGTCGATGTCGTTGGAAGAGTGCATGCGTAGTTTCGATGGTGTTGATTGTTGCCTCACTCCAGTCCTGAACCTGGAAGAAGCAACGAATTCGCCGCAAATCACATCTCGGAATCTCGTATGCCGCACACCCCAATCGCTGCAAGCGCTGTTTCCTGCCTATGTCGACGGGCGTCCCCCGGAACTCCGGTCGCCAATGCGACCAATCGAAATCGGGGACGCGGAGTCAATCTTCAGCCGGCAACCGGAATAGGCAATAGACGTGTCCACAGAACTAGACATTAAGCGTCCGATAGAGGATGACGCTGTCGACTGCGACCCCGCGGAGACCCGGGATTGGCTTGAATCGTTGGAAGCGGTTACCCGTTCCGTGGGGAGCGAACGTGGCAAGTACCTGCTGCAGCAATTGGAGGCGAGGGCACAGGAATTGGGTATTCGTACCCAGCAGCCCCCGTACTCCGCTTACCGCAATACGATATCGCTTCAGGAACAGGCAGCGCACCCGGGGAACGTTGCCATGGAGGAAAGAATTACGGCGATGGTGCGCTGGAACGCCCTAGCCATGGTGGTGCGCGCCAATAGAGCGTACGGTGAGCTCGGGGGGCACATCGCAAGTTACGCGTCGGCGGCCGAGATTTTCGAGGTGGGATTCAACCACTTCTTTCGTGGCTCGGTGAACGGTGGCCTCGGTGACTTGGTCTACTTTCAAGCCCATTCCGCGCCCGGAATCTATGCCCGTGCTTTTATGGAAGGCCGATTGAGTGAATCTCAACTAGGGCATTACCGGCAAGAAGTGAGCGGTCAGGGCCTGTGTTCTTACCCCCATCCCTGGCTGATGCCAGATTTCTGGCAATTTCCCACTGGCTCCATGGGCATTGGGCCGATCAGTTCAATCTACCAAGCACGGTTCATGCGATATCTCCAGAACCGGGGGTTGGCGCAAACCGAAGACCGTCACGTGTGGGGAGTCTTCGGGGACGGCGAAATGGACGAACCGGAGTCAGTGGCGGCCCTCACGCTTGCCGCGCGGGAGAGACTCGACAATCTCACGTTTGTCATCAACTGCAATCTGCAACGCCTGGACGGCCCGGTGCGCGGTAACGGTCAGATCATTCAGGAATTGGAAGGTCTATTCGCCGGCGCAGGTTGGAATGTTATCAAGGTGCTATGGGGATCCGATTGGGACTCCCTGTTCGAACGCGACCAGAATCATGTGTTGTTGAAGCAATTGGCGATGACTGTCGACGGGGAATATCAAACGTTGGGTGCCAATGACGGCGCTTATAATCAGCAGCACTTCTTTGAATTGGCGCCCGAACTGCGCCGATTGGTCGCGCACATGTCCGCGGAAGAGATTGATTCGCTCAAGCGCGGCGGACACGATTTTCGGAAACTCTACGCTGCCTTCACCGCCGCACGGGCGCATCGTGGACAGCCAACGGTCATTCTCGCCAAGACAAAGAAAGGTTATGGCATGCGCGGAGCGGGCGAGTCTCGAAACACCTCACATCAACAGAAAAAACTGGATATCGAGGCCTTGCAGGTATTTCGCACGCGATTCAAGCTACCGCTCACCGACGACGACCTTGCACAGCTGAATTTTCTGAAGCCCGCCGATGAGAGTCCCGAGATTCGCTACCTGCAAGCGCGTCGGTCGGCGCTTGGCGGCAGTTTACCGACGCGCGAATCGACCTGTGATCCGATCTCCATACCCGCGCTGGAAACCTATGCGGCATTTGCGCTCAAGGCGGAAGGCAAGGCGATGTCGACAACGATGGCGGTTGTGCGGCTACTGAGCAATCTGTTGCGCGACAAAACCCTGGGTCCACGACTGGTGCCGATCGTTGCGGACGAAGCACGTACGTTTGGCATGGCGAATCTCTTTCGACAAATCGGGATCTATTCACCTCAAGGGCAGCTATATACACCGGAAGACAACGGTTCGATGCTCGCCTATCGCGAAGCACGCGATGGGCAACTTCTAGAAGAGGGAATTACCGAGGCCGGCGCTGTCTCATCGTGGGTGGCCGCGGCCACGTCTTACAGTGTCCATGGCCGGCCGATGCTTCCTTTTTATATCTACTACTCCATGTTCGGCTTTCAGCGAGTCGGGGATCTCATCTGGGCGGCGGCAGACCAACGTTCGCGTGGATTCTTGATAGGAGCGACCGCCGGGCGAACGACACTCGGGGGCGAGGGCCTGCAGCATCAAGACGGTTCGAGCCATCTCGTAGCGGCGACTATTCCCAATTGCCGCGCATACGATCCGACGTTTTCCGGAGAGCTCGCCGTCATTCTGGATCACGGCGCCAGGCAGATGATGGAAAAACGAGAGGATGTCTTCTACTACATCACCGTCATGAATGAGAATTACGAGCACCCGTCACTGGTCGATGGGGTAGCGGACTCAATCATCAAGGGCATGTATCGATTCATGCCGACGGCTGACGGGAAGACGTGCCAGATTCGCCTGCTTGGCTCGGGGGCGATTTTGCGCGAGGTCATTGCTGCGGCCAAGTTGCTGCAAAATGAGTGGAATATCGCCTCAGAAGTCTGGAGTGTGACGAGCTTTAGCGAACTGGCACGCGAGGCTCGGGAAGTGCAGCGTTGGAATCGTCTGCACCCGACGGCCACGTCTCGGACGAGTTTTGTCGCCGATTGTCTGGTAGGGAGGATCCCGGTCCTGGCGGCAACCGACTACATAAGCGCCTATCCGAGTATGATTGCGCCCTTTGTTGAAGCCCCATTCGTCGTCCTCGGTACCGATGGCTTCGGGCGCAGCGATACGCGAGCGTCATTGAGGAGGTTCTTTGAAGTGGACCGTCAAAGCATCGTTGTCGCGGCGTTGCAGTCTCTGGTGGATGGCGGGCTGGTCGGGAGGGACGTGGTCGCGAGCGCGATCGATCGCTACCAATTGCCAACCCATGACGCTCCCCCTTGGACGCGATGAACGCCACCGGGCGGCTTACCGAGGTGCGGGTACCGGAAGCTATAGGACTACCGAATATGCGTCGCGTGGAAGGACATTTGCCGCCAGCGCTTTGCACTGCGCCACCATACCTGAGTGGTGGCAAGGCGTAGCTCGAACATGCTATTGGAGTCCTTGTCGCGAAGAGTCTGTTTCAAGATTCCCGTGGCCACGGCCAGATCTCCGTGGCCACGCACTTCGAGTGTCTCGCGCTCGAAGCGCAGGAATTCGAGCTTATTGCGGAGGCTTGCGAAGTAGGCACTCCGGTCCTCGATTGCGCCGTTAGCGTGTATGTGCACGAGATCCTCTGCGATTAGCCGGTCCAGGGTGTCCCAATCCGCGGCAAGTAATGCACGGCCGCGTTCGTCTTCCAGGCGCCGAATGGTCTCAACCGTCTCCTGTTCCGTCATTTCGTACTCCGTTCAAATTGGACATCGGCAGCGATCATGCCGGCATCCTTGAAGCGCCGGTCGCAGCGGCAATGGCGCCCGCGTGTTGCCACTTCGCGAATTCGACAACTTGCGATGCAACAAGCCCGCAACAAACTCGCCACCGAACAGTGTTGTCTGTGAGCCCAGTTCTTCCGCGAACTTGAGTGCTTGGGCGACGGCTCGTTCACTCGTAGAGTTTGGGCGTGCCGTACCACCAATACCGACGATCAGCGGCGAAAACGGCGCACTACTCGAACTCATTTATGAGTGCTGATCGATGTCTGCTCGAGCGTTTGGTGAGGCCCTGTCCCGTGCGAAGGCTTCAAAACTTGAAGAAATTGACAGCATTGGTACCCACGATCTTGCGCGCGGCAGCGTCGCCGACGGTGTCGACAATCCATTGGATCGTTAAATCCGTATAGCCAAAGGTGCTCTCGTTGTGAGGGTAGTCGGTCGCCCACATGATGTTGTCAATACCAATCCGATCGAGATTCTTGAATCCCGCCGGGTCGTCCTGCGGCGACAGCTTTGGAGTGTAATCGAGGAGCGTTCGGAAACTGCCCTGAATCATTTCCGAATCCTGAAGCATGCCGGGGATCCAATGCAGATTCGCTTCGACGAACGCCACGCGAATCGTCGGGTAATTGTCGAAGATGCCGCCATAGGTGAGTTGGCCGAAGAGCGTTCGGAAGTACATGCCGCCCACGGAAGCCAGAACGCTCGTCGCAATGGCTCCTTTGCTGTCAAAGCCGGGGTTCTCGCCAATGTGAAAGCAAACCGCCATGTCGGCGTCGGCCAGCGCATCCCAAAAGGGCCTCATTTCCTCTGACACGTATTGGATCTTCTCGCCGTTCGGAAACACGCCAGGCTGTGACGGTAACAGCACCGCCTTGATGCCGTCGGCCTTCATTTCCTGGACCCACTCACGCGCTTTTCCGGGCTCCCAGTATGGCGCGATGCCAACTCCATAAAAACGCCCGGGTGCACGACGTTGCAGCCGCGCAAGGTATCGGTTGTATTCGCGGAAAATATACTCGCGTGCCTCGTAGTCCTTCAGATGAAAGCAATGCAGAATGACTTGCGGAAAAGCCACTTCCTTGTCGACTCCCTCGGCGTCCATGTCGGCGACTCGCGCGTGGACGTTCCAAGCGCCCTCGTGACCCTCCATGCTCTTGACGAGATCGTCGCTTCCCCAGGCATACAGCGACTTACCGTTCATCCCCGTAACCCAGTAGTTCTTCTGCGCATCGAACCAGACGCGCGGGACGCGGTCCTTGAGGTGCGCCGGAGCGTTGTCGTAGAAGAAGTCTTCGCCTCCAAGGCAAATATGATTGTCAGCCGATACGACAATCGCGCCGGTGAGCGAGTGCCGGTGACCTTTGCGTCCGAGAAAGATTCCCAGCGACTCATAAGGGAGCGGTTTCGCCTTAGCGGACGGGTTTGGAGCGATAGTGTTCATGGAATTTCTCCGATCCTCATTTGATTCGCGGTCTTCGTCTGCCGGCCTTGAGCCGATGGGTTGGCGCAATCCAGCCGATGGGAAAGTGCCATATATGGGACAACAAATAACCCCACCCCTTCCAGTAGCATTACTATACGCTGCTGTTCTAGTGACAAGCAACTTCATTTGTTGCGTCCGGCCACTTCAATGGGCATGCTTGGCCTGGGATATCGGTCTGAACGGCTCGTCGCATCTTGCGCCGATGTTAGAAAGTTCATGAAAAACAGAGCGAAGCGACCATATTTAGTTGGGATACTCGAACAGAAGTGGCCGAGAGCGGTGACGGCCTTTCAAACATAAGAGGATATTCGCCTGCTGGACAGCCAATCAATTGGATCGCGGCCGGTTAGCGGCGACTATTCGGGAGGCGCGGGTTAATGGGCTGCACTATAGGAGGTAGATCATGTCGGCCGTCTTGAGAAACTTACATTTCGGTTTTACGGTGTCCAATCTCGAGCGTTCGGTGGCATTCTTTCGCGACTGCCTGGGACTGGAGATTCAAGAGAGAGGTCACGACCTGCCTGAAGTCACGGCGCATTTTGTCGGAGTGCCCGGCGCCGATCTCAATTATTGCGTCTTGCGAGCTCCTGATCACACGATCGAACTGATGGAGTATCTTGCACCGACGGATCGAATTCGACTGAAAAGTCGACCCTGTGACGTTGGGTTCTCGCATCTCTCCTATTTGGTGTCGGATCTCGATGCCTTTATCGAAAGGGCCGCGCTTTTCGATGTGTATCCCGTCAACGCGCCACTTTCGTTCCCCTCCCAGGGATGTCGGGGAATTTATATGCGTGATCCCGATGGACTCACGATTGAGGCGCTGCAAAATTTGGCGAAGACTTGAGGGGAAGTCGTCATTTCGATTTGCGTCATAAACGTTCGCCCCCAAGGGTTGCGAGGTGCCTTCCGCGCTGCAAGCCGCGGATGCCGATAAATCGAGAGGATTTGTCTGACGCTTGTCAGTTGACAAGTTCTAGAAATATAAATACTCTATCGGGCAATCAGGTACCGTCACGGACGATTACTTCGTGCGGGCGGCCGGCGTACCATGGCAATGAATTTGACCGGTGGGAGCAGTCTGTCAATCGACAGGCCATACGAAATTTCGGGTCAACGGATCTAGGACATGGTTTCCAAACTGGCCGGCGATCCTCGTATCGATCCTAGGATCAAGAAAGAGATTGGACTGATGGACTTCGGCTCGGCGCCGGACGTCGACAGTCGCGAAGAGCTATTGGCGCAGGAGAGCGCGCAGGAAGTTCGTGCGCTCTATGACGCGATGTTTGCGATGATGGATTCCAGAGATCGGGAGGACATCGCTTCGGCGAAGGGGCTTAGGGTGAGCTCGGAACGTATCGTATCGGCGCCGGACGGCAATACGATAAACATCCTGATGACTCGGCCCGACACCACGGACGTGCTGCCTTGCGTGTACTACATCCATGGTGGGGCCATGACGATTGGGTCGTGCTTTAACGGCACATATCGCGCATGGGCGCGGCTGGTCGCGGCAAACGGGGTCGCGGTGGCCATGGTCGACTTTCGCAATGCGGTCATCCCATCGTCAGTACCGGAGATCGCGCCTTACCCGGCAGGGCTCAACGACTGCATTTCGGGCCTCAGATGGCTGCATGCCCACAGCGCGGCACTCAAGATCGATCCGCAGGGAATCATCATTGCGGGGGAGAGCGGCGGCGGAAATCTAACCCTTGCTTGTGGAATGAAGCTAAAACGCGAGGGCGATCTGCGCCTGATAAAGGGTCTGTATGCTCTGTGCCCCTACATAGCGGGGCAATGGCCGCTTCCCGAGAATCCGTCGTCGACGGAAAACAACGGGATTACAGGGGAGTGGCACAACAATCGCGGGCGAATGGCGTATGGCATAGAGGCATTCCTCAAGCGCGATCCGTTGGCGTGGCCTTCTTTCGCATCGAAAGCCGATGTTGAGGGATTGCCCCCGGTCGTCATCAGCGTCAACGAATGTGACGCCTTTCGAGATGAGGGCATCAACTTTTATCGGCTTCTCATGGAAAGCGGTGTGTCCGCCCGCTGTCGGCAGATTATGGGAACGACACATGGCGCAGAACTATTTCCGCTGGCCGTGTGTCCGGAGATAACCCGTGATGCGGCGGATCACATCGCTCAATTCTGCAAACGATGACCGGCGTCTGCCGATAGACGATCGCCGACCCATGTGTGCCTCTAAGAGATTCAGACAATGAAAGTGAACCAGTACGACGTCGTGGTGGCCGGTTGCGGTGTAGCCGGACTGTCGGCGGCAGTCGCCGCGGCCGAAAGCGGGTGTCGTGTGGCGCTTGTCGAGAAGGCAACTGAAGACGAAAGGGGTGGACAAAGCCGGTATACGGAAGCCTACCTTCGAATGAAGAGTGAGACAGAGGTCAGCGATGACTTCGAGACTCATATTGCCGAGAATTGCACCGGTTATATTGATCCCGTCTTGCTGGCCGAGACCGCAGGTGATGAGGTGAGCGGCTCGACTGCGTCACGCGGATTGGGTGCGATGACGCCGGACGTAATTCAAACGTTTGCCGACGAGGCCGGCCCAACAATCACCTGGCTGAAGAAATTTGGAGTCCGGTTCGAATTCTTGCCCACTCAATTCCTGACAAAGTCACAACCGCGGCTATTGCCGGTGGGAGGAGGCGAAGCATTGGTGCAGGCGCTCGCGGCACAAGCGGAGCGGCGAAACGTGACGTTTTTCTATGAAACAACCGCCGTGAAACTAGAGCAGGATGACAGCGGCCGAATTAGTGGTTTGATTGTGCATCGCAGGAATGAGAGGTCGTTGCTCAAGGGCCGCGTGGTGTTGGCATGCGGTGGATTTGAGGGCAACAACGAAATGCTCACTCGCTATCTGGGCCGCAGATCAGTTTACCTGCGGCCCGTCTGCCGCGGCGGATACCACAACCGTGGAGAAGGGATTCAGATGGCGCTTGAAGTTGGCGCCGCATCGGCGGGGGACTTCGGCAGTTATCATGCCGAACCGATTGATCCGCGGGCAGCCGGGTCGGAGCCGTCGATCATGATTTTCCCTTACGGGATTCTCGTCAATAAGCAGGGCAAGAGATTCGTTGACGAGGGGCCCGGCACTATTGACGCATTTTACGAACGCCAAACGCGTCGGATATACGAACAACAAGATGGCTTGGCCTATGTCATTCTTGACGCAAAGTATCAGAAAGTGCCAAATTACCGCGTGGCCATACGTAGCGACCGTCCGCCCATCGTCGGCGAATCGATCGAGATGCTCGCTGAGGCGCTGCAACTTCCGCCCCAGGCGTTGCGGGCCACGGTGGATTCTTTCAACGCAGCGTGCCGTCCCGGCAATTATCGCCCCTTGGAACTCGATGGAGTTGCTACGATCGGACTCGATCCGCCCAAATCCAATTGGGCGATTCCAATCAATGCCCCCCCCTATCATGCGTTTCCCATCATTTCGTCGAACGTGTTTACGTTTGGCGGATTGAAAATCGATTCATGCGCCCGGGTTCTCAACCCAGACGGTCACGCGATTGAAGGGTTGTATGCTGCCGGCGAAACCGTCGGTTTGTACTACCGAAACTATACCGGCGCAACCTCTGTACTAAAGGGGTTGGTCTTTGGAAAAATTGCAGGCGGACACGCGTCACGGGCTAACCCATAGTGCGTTGCCTGCGAGTCGGGGTGGCAAGTCGGCGGAATCTGCGCGATTTGATGGCTTCGAATGGCGGCGCGGTGTTCACAGGTTCAGCCGATAGAACGTCGACGCCGTTCCGCCAAACAGCTGATCGCGCTCCGGTCTCGAGCAACCGGCGGTGACTCGCTTGAAGGCGTTCCATAATATGGTGTAGCTGCAGCTGCATTTATCGACCGGAAAATTGCTTTCGAACATGCAGCGCGTCGGACCAAACGCCTGAACGCAGGCCTCGACATAGGGCCGCCAAGCATCGGCGAGCTGCCGGGAAGAGGGCGGATGGGGCTGCTCATGAAACTCGAATCCGAAGATGGGCATGCCCATGCCACCCAATTTGACGTTCACGTTTGGGCACGACGCAAGTGTGCGCATCGCTCCGCTCCAACTTCGGAAGATGCCCTGTCGATCGGCGCGATGCCATGGGGAGCCGACGGGACCTCCGACATGATTTAGAACGATGGGGGTATCGGGAAACGCATCCGCGAGGTCGCGGAGCTCCGCGAGCTGGGTGTAGAACATCCATGCGTCGAAGGATAGCCCGCGCGAAGCGAGGCGGGCGAATCCCTGCCGAAAAGCAGGCGAGGTTAGTAATCCTTGCGGCGGACCCTTGGCGCCGGCGGCGGCTGATTCGGGGTCCCAGGCCGATATGTTCCGAATGCCTCTAAGGCGACCGCCGGCCGCTTGTGCGTGCGCGTCGATCAATGACTCAACCGCAGGGCTGTCTTCCTGGAGGTCGACGAAAGCAACGATTCCCGCGCAAAGGCCATGCGACGAGCCTGGCAACTGGGCCGCTTCCGCACCCGCCATTGCGGCAAACTCGGTTTCACCCAGGCTGCGCAGGGCCAGATCGCCATCGCGGCGATATCTCGATCTACATTCGACGAAGATCGTACCCCGGACGGCATGGCCTGATCGAGCATCCGCCAATAAGTCGGGCAGCAGGTACGGACACTCGGCACGGTCCCATAAATGGTGATGAGCATCAATGATCGCGATCTCCGGATCGAGAATCTCCTCTCTGCGCTGTGCCAGCCATTCGGGCCGCACGGGCGCGAACGGGCTGACCCTTCTTGAAGTAGGTTCGCTCATATCACTGCTTCGAGAATACAAGAGTTCGGGGAATACAGTTATAAATTTGCAGGTGATCAGGGAGTGTGCCCTCGTAGCTTCCAGTCCCGGGACGGCGTCGCTTATTTAATACAGGAACTTGTCAGTAGACAAGGAGAATGAGGTGACGTAAAGTGCCGACTCGGAGTTGCCGCGAACAATCAGGCGCATTTCGGCAGGTCATGTGATGCCCAACGTTTTAGAAATCCAACCGTCGGACTCGACTGAGCGGATTGCTCTCAGCTACTTCAGGCTGCTGGTTCGCCGGGATATGGATAATTTCGCGAATATCTGGACTGAAGATGCCGTTCAGCACGTGCCATTTACCCCTGAAGGGCTGGGAACGGTGGTGCCGGCGGCATTTAACGGTAGAGAGGCAATAGCAAGCCACTATCGGGCAGTCACGAAGAATCGCCGCGAACACGTATTCTGGATTGATCGTATACATAAGACGCTCGACGCCAACTGTGTGATCGTTGAAGCGCACGCCCGTAGCATCATCGGTGAAACCGATGCCGTGTACGAAAACAACTATGTGTGCGTGTTTCACATACGCGACGGAAAAATAGCGGAGCTCAAGGAGTACGCCAATCCGCTACCGGTCATGCGGGCGTTTCGTGGCGCATTCGACAGCGGTCATTGAACGGCACGAGAGAGACACATGAGTGACTGGGATACCGAGGTCGATGTACTGGTCGTCGGTGCCGGGGGAGCGGGACTCGCGGCGGCAGTTGCGGCACATGATGCCGGCGCGATAGTGGCCATCACGGAGAAGCTGGATCGGATCGGAGGCAATACGGCGCTCAGTACCGGCTCGCTGCCGGGAGCGGGGACTCGTTTTCAGCGAGCGGTGGGGATCGAGGACTCGCCCGAGCGTCTCGTCGCGGACCTGCGGGGTCTCAGCGGTTCGCACGACGCCGATCGGCTCTTGGAAGTCCTTGCTGAACACTCAGCGGAAATTGTTGAGTGGCTGGCCGATGCCATGGGCGTGCAACTCGACATCATCGTGGACTACCGACACGTCGCGCACTCGGTGCCGCGGCTCCATGCGCCTACGTCGCGAAAGGGCCAGGACCTCGCCGACCAGATGCTTGCCGCGGTGGAGCGCCGTGCTATTCCATTGGCGACTTCAAGTCCGGTGCGCTCCTTGAAGCGGGGATCGAACGGCGAGATTACCGGCGCTGTGACAGCGGATCCGGAGGGGCGAGAATCATCGATCCGAGCGAGTAAGATCATTCTGTGCGTCAACGGGTTTGGCGCGTCGCCAAAAATGGTTCGAGCGCACTGCCCGGAAGCGGCGGACCTGATGTATGTGGGCGCGAAGGGCAGCGAAGGCGAAGCAATTCTCTGGGGCGAGGAGTTGGGTGCCCGCTTCGGCAACCTGGGGAGCTATCAGGGGTACGCGACCGTGCTGTATCCCCACGGCGAGTTGCTTTCTTGGACAACGATCGAGAAGGGCGCCATCGTAGTGAATGGGGCCGGCGCGCGCTTCGCCGATGAATCCGTAGGGTATTCCGGCTTCACCGCTGCGGTGGCTCGTGCGGGCACGCCCATTACCGCCATTTTCGATCAATCCGTCATCGACATTGCTGCCCGCGAGCCGTGGTTTAAAGAGGTGCTTGACTACGGGGGCGCAAAGCGCGCCTCGGACATCAAACAACTAGGTTCCGCGACGGGTATTGACTACCGACAGCTTGCCGCGACACTGAGTTCGTACAATCGAGCGGCGAAAGGCGAAATCCAAGATCCCTTTGGTCGCACAGATTTCGGAGTAGCGCCCCTGGTCCCCCCCTATTGGCATGCCCGTGTAGTACCGGCGTTGCTCAGTACGCAGGGGGGCCTCGCTGTAGATTCGCTGGGGCGGGTGCTGCGACAAGACGATACTCCCGTTCCGAACCTGTTCGCCGCAGGCGGGGCCGTTGCAGGAATTGCCGGTCGAAGTGGCGGCATGGGCTACGCATCCGGGACCGGTTTGCTTCATGCAATCGGCCTGGGCTACATTGCGGGACGGGCGGCGGTCGCCGAACTGTCGCCGCGTGATCGGCCGAACTCGAAATCTCCGTAGTTCTCTATACCGTTAGAACGAGGGTTTCCATCGACCATATGCGCTTTGCGGACAAAAAAGTCATCGTAACCGGCGGCGCGGGCGCCATTGGCGGCGCGATCGCACAGGCCTTTGCCGATGAGGGCGCCAGCATGGGTCTCATCGACATCAAGCAGACACAGGACGCCTGCGGAGTTGCGTCTGCCGACCGTACGAGGGTATTCGGCTACACCGCCGATCTTTCGCGCACCGAGGAACTAAAGCGGGTGATTCAGAACGCGATCGCAGATCTCGCCGGAGTCGATGTCCTCGTCAACGCAGCCGGCATCACCTCCTTCGGGTCTGCGGCCGCGTTGGACGAGGCCGAATGGGATCGCGTCCAATCGCTCAATTTAAAGGGTGTCTTCTTCTGTTGTCAGTCCGTCATTGAGTCGATGCGGCGCCAGGGAAAAGGCGGGCGCATCATCAATATAGGCTCGTTGCTCGCAAAAAATGGCGGTAATGCGCGACCCTGGATCGATTCGTCTGAGCAAAAAGGCTCCGGGAATATTGCCTACGGTATTTCGAAGGCGGGGGTTCACGCGATGACGGTCTACCTGGCACGCGAGCTGGCTTCAGCTAAAATTACCGTTAACGCAGTGGCTCCCGGCCCGATCGAGTCGGTGATGACCGCCACGTTTCCTGATCGATTGAGATCTATGATCCCCCTGGGACGAATGGGCACTCCGCGCGAAGTGGCGAGCGCCGTATTGTTTCTGGCGAGCGAGGAAGCGGGATTTATTACCGGTGAAATCCTCGATGTGAATGGTGGGGCATGGTCGGATTAGCGTCGAAGACGCAGGCTGGGTCAACCTTGGAGTATCGCGATGACAGATAGGGCTTTGCTTTTGCTCGACCTTCAGAACGAGATGGTTGATCCGAAGGGAAAAATCGGTGGAGGCGGTTTGGCCAAGATCGTCGAGGAGCGTGGTGTTCTTGAAAATGCCGTACGGGCTAGTGACCTCGCTCGCCGCAACAAAATGCCAGTGGTGTTCGTTCGCCTGGGGTTCCGTGCGGATTTTGCCGACGTGCTCAGCGTGGCTCCGCGTATTGCGCGTCTCAAGACGCACGGGGCGGCCGTCCTCGGTACCTGGGGAACAGAGTTTCCGACCCTGTTGTCGCCGCGCGAAGAGGATCTCGTCGTCACGAAACAGTGCGTAAATCCTTTTTACGGAACCTCCCTCCTGAATTGGCTGTTGAGCCGCAGAATTACTCGAGTCGTCATTGGCGGAGTCGCCACCAATCTTGTCGTTGAGAGCACCGCGCGCGCGGCGGATGACGCGGGACTCGCCGTAACCGTCCTCGAGGATTGTTGTGCGTCGCCAAATCCGACCTGGCATGAATTCTCGATTCAGAACATGATTCCTCTGTTTGGCGACGTGTCGTCGTCGACGACCTATTCGTTCTAGCGGTGGGCAGGCACGCGGTCGTAAAGCATCCGTGCGTGCCGCAATCAGACACATCCGTCGCTGTACTAGGCATTGCATCTCCGGCCCGGAACATCTAGGGGATTCTAGCGCTGGAGATCTTCCGGGTAGGTGTCGTGTATTGAGGCGATCCTATATTCCCGAGAGCGGAAGCCGGCGCCATCGTTTGCCCCGAGACTGATGAGTTGAATGGTGAATGCCCCCGTCTGTAGTTCGCGATAAAACCGCTCAGGTCCATCACCCATCGTTGAGCGCCAAGCAAATTGATCAGTAGGGATTTCGTGCGCGGCCATGAAAGCAAGTTCCAAGCATTCTGGACCGGGCGTGAGAATCGGCATTGCATCCAGCGCCACCCGGAACATGATTGCCACCTGCTCGATGGTGGTCATGTTGACGACAGAGCAAAGGTCAAGGCTCTCCGGATTGATGACAAGGCCCGTCTCTTCGAAGGTTTCCCGCACTGCGCCTTGCTCGAGGGATTCTCCAACCTCCAAAAACCCGGAAGGAACAGCCCAAAGACCGAATCCCGGTTCCAGCGCGCGGCGGCACATCAATACCTTGTCATTCAGACACACGGCGCAACAGACGATGATCCGGGGATTTTGATAGTGCACCGCGCCGCAACGGTCGCAGACCAATCGACAACGCTTGTCCCGCTCATCCTGCCTTTGCGCCATTTCGCCGCCGCAGGAACCGCAGAATTTCATGCTTTTTGTAGTCGTAGAGTATTGCGCGCCACGTCGGGACCCACTCTATACGACTAAGGCGCTATACGGCAGCCGCTTGGGATCTAAACACCGGACTTCTTACTTTCGTGCTCATGCCCGTGAAGTTTCAATCGTGCGAGGCCCAATATTGGGGCGCTTCTTTAGCACAGCCTCCGATTCTCCGGCATCCAAACGTCGCAATAGTTCGACCGGATCAAACTCGACACCCACTGAATTCTCGGCAAATTCCGGCAGTGCGCAGTACGCCTTTGCCTCGTCGGACGTAGCAAAGTTGTCCACTTGGAACTCGATTCGATTGCCATCCGGATCCGTGTAGTACATCGATGTCGTAGGGCCGTGATTGACAGTCCAATAGGGAAGGATCCCCTCTTCAGAGAGCCGTTGCCAGGTCAGCAGCAGGTCTCTCAAATTTAGATACGAAAATGCGATGTGATGAATGGAGGCGGTGCCCTCCCGCTGCCTCTCCAGGTTCGGTACTGCGACGAGGGCAACGCGGTGATGCTCCTCATCGTACGAGAGGAATGCCATATTATCGTTTTCATAGGTGGCGGAAGCGCCCAGGGCCGCCTTGTACCACGCATTCATTTCGGGATATTGGGACGTGTAGATGACGAAATGAGCAATTTGCGCTGGCACTACGCGCCTCGTCGGGGACGTTGGCCTGCTTATTTTGCTTTGAGTATTGATTGATGTCATCTCGACAAAACTATGTTTGTGCCTTCGTCCCGAACACGATCAAAACCCCACGCACTCCGGTATTGGGCCGCAGCCGCTGTGCGTTATCTTTGATGCTACCGTCGACCGTGGAACTTGTCAATTGCCAAGTGCGTGAGAAATCAACTGCGTTCGATGAATTGATGGCACGCGCGGATTCGAAGTGGGATGCTTCGAACGGAACGATATTGTGGCAAGATGGGCCATTCCAAACGGCTAAAGGATACCAAGACGCGGGCGTAGTCCTGGTCACTTGACAAGTTCGGTTCACCTGCCTAGCATCACTGCCCGCTCCCACCTTCCCGGACGAGTATGAAGCTGGTTCGCTTTTCCCCACCCTCTGAGAGTCCGATGCTTGGTGTTACGGACGGTGTCGCGGTGGCATCTTTAAGCAAAACATTGGGCGATGCACCGTCGGACATGCTGACGCTCATTGCGCAATGGCAGACCTATTCGGACCGCGTCGCGGCAATAAAGACGTTTGAGTGGCCGCTGATCGATGTTCATCTGCATGCGCCGATTGCGCGGCCCGGGAAAATATTCGCAATCGGGCTTAATTATGGGGAACATGCCGCAGAGGGGGGGTTGCCGCCCGCCACGGAGCAGATGTGGTTTTCAATGCCGGGTTCGGCTGTAAATGGTCCGTACGATCCAATCGAGCGTCCGGTCGTGTCGGACAAACTGGACTACGAGGCGGAACTGGTTGTCGTTATCGGCCGGCGAGTGCGCCATGCGACCCGAGAGTCGGCAACTAAATCGGTGTTTGGCTATTGCGTTGGCAATGATGTAAGCGTCAGGGACTGGCAGAACAGGACGAGCCAAGTCACCCTGGGAAAGTCGTTCGACACCCATGCTCCCTTTGGACCTTGGATCACGACGGCAGATTGCATAGACGTGTCCGATCTGAAGATTTCATGCTTGGTCAACGGCGAGAAGCGGCAGAACTCTCGGACCCGATACATGATATTCGATGTCGCTGACCAGATTGTGCACTTGAGCAAAGCAATGACGTTGGAGCCGGGCGATGTGATCTTCACGGGCACTCCCGCAGGTGTGGCGGCCGTCATGAAGCCACCGTTGTGGCTGCGTCCGGGTGATGTCGTACGCGTAGAAATCGAGGATCTCGGCTACATTGAAAACCGTGTCGTCGAGGAAAGGGTGACATAGTCAGGGAGGCGGCAGGTCGATCAACTGGCCCTGGATTTGAATGCCGCTGCGCGCTCCAGGATGATTCTGGCGAGCCGGACATGGGCCATATCCAGGAGGATTCCGTCGCGCCCGATAGCGCCGGTGCCCATCGCGACTGCATCGCCCATCGCGTCGAGGGTGCGCTCCGCCCATTCCACGTGCAATGCCGTCGGAGAGAATATTTCGTTGCAGATCGCCAGCTGAGATGGGTGAATAGCCCACTTCCCCTCGAAGCCGAGCGAGGCCGTACGCTCGGCGCTGGCGCGCAACCCGTCGAGATCGGAGTATCTCGTGAACGGGCCATCGATCGGGCGCAAACCGAAGGCGCGACATGCGTTCGCGATGCGTGCCAGCGCGTAGTCCCAGTGCTGCCGTGGGCCCTGCGACGTCCCGGTCACCGTATCGTAGTTACCCATGTCGACCGAGTAGTCGCCCATACCAAATATAATCGACTCAAGGCGATTGGATGAGGCAGCGATGTGCTCGACATTGGCAAGACCGAGCGCGGTCTCCACAATAGCCTCGATGCCAAGCCGCTTGTCGCATCGAAGCTCCTTCTCTAAACCCGTGAGGAGGGTGTCGACAAATTTCGCGTCGAACGCGGTCTGGGCCCTTGGCAACATGACGAGGTCCAGTCTGGGGCAGAGGCGTACAACTTCCAAAATATCCCGGTGAGCCCATTCCGTGTCGAGCGCGTTGATGCGCACCGACATCGTCTTTGTACCCCAGTCGATATCGTTGAGTGCGGCGATAACCTTCAATCGCGCATCATTCTTGCTTTCCGGTGCGACCGTGTCCTCAAGATCCAGGAACACAAAATCCGCGGATGACTTGGCGGCCTTTTCGAACAGACGATCCGATGTGGCGGGAACCGCCAACTCCGAACGCTGAACGCGAAAGCGTCGCGGGGCGATGTTCATTTCTAGCATAAGATCTCAATAGATGTCGGAAAGTGGAAGTCGGGTGATATTTCTGGATTGGCCCCGGGTGAGCATGCATCAACTCGCGAGCGCACTGTGAGTCGCGATTCGACCGAAGATTGCCGCTTTCGCAAGGGCGGAGCCGGTCATGTACGCTGCGCCGTGCAAGCCTCCGACAACTTCTCCGGCGGCGTACAGTCCCGCAATGCGGTCGCCAAAGACATCGCGTACTCGCATGTCTTTATCGACCATGATGCCGCAATAGGTGCCGAAGACGGCGGCGGTCGACGGGTAGGCATGAAAGGGGGATCGTTCGATCCTCCGCAGTGTCCCGTGCTCATGAACCAAGTGCCGCCGCCCGAACTCCGGGTCGGCTCCCGAATCGATGGCTTGATTGTAGTTCTCCACCGTCCGTCGCAATGTCTGCGGAGGCACCTCGATTCGTGCCGCGAGCTCTTCCAAAGTGTTTGCCGTCACGAACAGGCCGGCATCGTACCGGCGTCTCAAGTCGAGGATTCGGACGCTGTCCTCGCCGCTTTCCAGGATATCTTGGTCAAGAATCTGGTAGGCAATGTGGTGGGGTTGCGCCATGCAGGCATCTCCCAAAAGCTTGTAGGATTGCGATTCATCCACGAATCGCCGCCCGGCCTTATTCACCGCAATCGCGCCCTTGTAGACAGCCATGCAGTTGAAGCGGTTGCGTGTGTCGACCGGGTGCATGCCGAAGGTGCCTTTGATATGGGCCATGTCCCGAAGATCGGCGCCAAGTGCGCACGCCATCCGGAAGCCGTCCCCCGTGGCTCCGGTACCGCCAATGAAAATGGCCTCGTCGTACAGCGGTGCGTATCGATGCACCAACTCGCGGTCTTGACCGAATCCACCCGCAGCCAGAACGACGCCGCACCGCGTTGCAATATGGTGTTCGCCGGCGGGGCCGCCGACGCGAACGGCGTTGACCGCGGAGCCATCATGGTCCCGCAACAGGCGCTTCGCCGGAGAGGAAAATAACAGGTCCACGCGGCCGGAACTGCGACAGAGCTCTACCAGCACACGCAGGAGTTCAACCGGATCGGTGGAGTGTACTCGCGGCACGGATTGACCGGAGGATGCCTCGATCACTGGGCTAAACTCGGCTCCGCATTCGCGCAGCCACGCATACGTGGCCAGTTGTTCGTCCGTATAGGCCCTCACCACCTCCGCAACGTTATCCTGGTTTCCGACAGTTCGGAGGTCTCGATAGAGCAACTCCGGCGAATCATCGATGCCGCACGCGCGTTGCAGATCGGTTCCGGCAAACGCCAGGCACCCGGCACTCAGGGCGCTCGATCCACCCGGCTGATCAAGCTTCTCCATCAACACGACGTGCGCACCGGCCTGAGCGGCGGTCAGCGCGGCGACGCATCCGGCGAGACCGGCACCCACAATCACGAGGTCCGTTGTGCGGCTCGTCTCAGTCATGAAACCACCGGAGGACGCATGGTCGCACCGCTAACCTCCGAATTTCCAACACTGAGTACCGGGGACATCGCACTCAACGGCAAATACCGAACCGTCCGCAGGCGGAGCGGCGCCAAAACCGCCCCCATTCCCCGCGTGTCGATCTCGGGGCTCTTGATGGCGGGAGCCTTGCACCGTGGATTCTTCGCGCGGCACGAGTGATGTGACAAACATTGTGCGCAAATCCGCGCCGCCAAAAACCACACTGCTCGGCCAAAAGACCGGGGTCTCGATCTTCTTGGCGAGCCGTCCGCGCGGGTCAAATCCGAAAATGGCACCCGCTCCGGGGGCAGCGACCCAAAGGAAACCCTCGATATCGACTGCGCATCCGTCGGGTACCCCCATGCGGTCACCGAACTCCACGAAGATGCGACGGTTCGTGATTGAACCTGCCTCAAGATCAAAATCGTGCGCGTAAATTCGTGGGAACTTCGAATCGCAATGATAGAGCCTATCGGAGCGGGGGCTCCATGCAATGCCGTTGGATACGCCGAGGCCAAAGTCCATCCGGTGCGTTGATAAGTCTGGATCGATGCGGTAAAGCGCTCCGACCGGCTCTCGAAGAAAGCGATCCATCGTGCCTATCCAAAGGCGGCCCTTACCGTCACAAGCGCCGTCGTTGAAACGCTCGCGGTTCATATCTGCGGCGCCGGGAACAAAGCTGGCGATTTCCGCGCCCGTCGGGTCAAATAAAGCCAATCGTCGCCGGAATGCCATCAGCATTCCGCCGCCAGCACGAAGGGCAAAACTACCCGGGGTCTCAGGGAGAGGTTGCCGCGCGAGCGCAGTGCCATCGGGGGCGCAGGATGACATGCGTTTCCCGATGATGTCGATCCAAAGGAGCCTCTGCACCGAGTCATTCCACGTCGGGCAGTCTCCCAAGTGATCGGGCTCGGCGACGATGAGGCGCACGCTAAACTGCCCCACGGCGCAATCGAGACCGGCACTTGAAGACCCAAAAGCCGTAGATTCGAGCGCTTCTCGTCTTAAACTGCTCAATGTACTGACCAGAAATCAAGTAACTGCGGAAAGCGTCGTACTGTGTTTGCATGGGAATGGCACGGACGGAGGCCTGCTCGGGCTGCCATGATGGCCCTTCACTTGGCAGTTGACAAGGACGACTCGTACACCATAGCATCCGAAAGGGGGCGCTGGGAAATCTGGATCTGACGGAGCCACCACCGACACCCTTTGCATCCTGAAACGCAAATGGTGTGCAATGCGGCTTAGCTTCTAGTTCACCGAAGTCATTCACAAGCAATGAGGAACAGTCATGACGACGCGGTTCGCAGGTAAAACGGCTATTGTTACTGGTGCGGCATCAGGAATTGGGGAAGCAACGGCAAGACTGTTTCTCCAGGAGGGGGCGGTCGTGGTTGTCGCGGACTTGAACTCGCCGGACGCGCTCAAGAAGGAATTCAACGACAAAGTCGTCTTTGTACGCTGCGATGTGGGCGTCGAGCAGGACGTAAAGAACGTCGTCAAGGAAACGATTACTCGGTTCGGAAAGGTCGACATTCTCGTTAACAACGCAATGATGACCGGGACTGGAACCTTGGCGGACGTAGATACGGCACGTTGGAATCGTGTCATGGGGACCAATATTGGTGCGGTGTTTTTCTTTTGTTCGGCCGTGATTCCCCATATGCAGAAGTCCGGCGGCGGCTCAATCGTGAATATTGGATCCATCGTGGGATCGGTCGGGCAGCGTGGCCAAGTTCCTTATGGGACTGCCAAGGGCGCGATCATCAACTTCACCCGTTGTGTGGCATTGGACCATGCCAGGGAGAAGATCCGCGTAAACGTCGTTTGTCCGGGCGTCACAATGTCACCGGCTTTCGCCGATTTTGCAGAGCATAGTCCACGCGCTTGGAGCAAGTACCTGGCGTCGATTCCCATGGGTCGTGGAGGCGCACCGCGAGAGGTGGCCGAGGCCATCGCTTTCCTCGCATCGGATGCAGCCTCTTTCGTGACCGGAGTAGAACTTCGCGTGGACGGCGGTCAGTTAGCCAATACGCATCTGCCCGACTGGAGCGACGAGCCGGAGTAGTGGCAATGCTGATGCGCGCTCTCTCGATTAGTCGTCCGGGCGGGCCGGACGTTTTGGAGATGATAGAGATTCCCCGCCCAGCTCCACGCTCTGGGACGGTGTTGGTGCGCAATCACGCGGTCGGCGTCAATTTCGTCGAGACGCTGATCCGCCGAGGGAAGTTGCCTCCCACTTTGGTGCCTACCTTTCCGCTCATCCCTGGGCAGGAGGGTGCCGGTATCGTCGTCGCATTGGGCGATGACGTCAAAGGCCTGGCCGTCGGAATGCGTGTCATGTGGATGGACGACCCTTTCGAGGCTCACGGGTATGCGGAGTACTCCGTCGTACGCGCGAACAATGCGGTTCCCATAGCGGACAATGTCAGCTTCGAGATGGCTGCGGCAGTTCCGGTCGTCCACGCCACGGCGCGGAACCAGATTTACAACCTATACGGCCGTGCCGAAGGGGCGGGCCGCTGGGCGCTCGCGCGTAATGCCGCAGGCGGAGCGGGCACCGCCCTGGTCGAAACGGCGACCGCGGCGGGACTCAAGGTCATCGCAGTGGCAAGCGCGCAGAAGCTCGCGTTCGCTCGCTCGCATGGTGCGGTGGAAACCATTGACTACAAGACGGAGAATGTTCCTGAAAGAGTGCGGGCAATCACCGGCGGCGAGGGGGTGGCGCTTGCGCTGAACCCAATCGGCGGAGACACCGTCCTCGAGGACTTGAGTCTACTCGCACCGTTGGGACAACTGATTCTTTACGGGCTGATTACCGGCATGCCCACCGGTGATGTTTGGGCCGCAATGATGCAACGTATAACCGCAGGTCTGACGGTCTCGGTCGCCTCGATTGACGCGTATATGCGGCATTGTCCGAGAGAATTTCGCCGTATACTCGAGAATATCGCCGGCGATCTGGCGGCCGGACGAATCAGGCCGTCGATATTTGAAACCTTACCCTTATCGGAAGGGTCACGCGCGCACTCGATGCTGGAGTCGGGGGCGTCCACCGGTAAGCTTGTTTTCAACATGATCCACGACCTGGCATAGCGTCGAGCGGACAACGATAGATGGGGGTTGGCGTGATCAGCAAGCAGCTTTGCAGAGCAGTAACAGCGTGCGCCGAGTGAAGGCGCTGACGTCTCGCGTGCCGGCCTCCAAAGTGTTTGCCGCGGCGATGACCGTCGCCTTCTGCATGTTGTTGTCCTTGTGTCCTAAAGGATTTGCAGCTCCGGCGGTTGGCGAGCCCGTTCAAATCGATGAGCGCGGGGCTGAAGTGTTCAAGACGATGTGCGCGGCGTGCCACGAAAACGTGAGCTCTCGAGCCCCGTCGCCCGTGATGCTGGGGTTGATGTCGCCAAACGGAATCGTCCGTGCTTTGAAAGATGGCGTCATGCGTGCCCAGGGCCAAGCACTTTCGGATTCCGACAAGGTCCATATAGCCGAGTACCTGACCAAACGTAAAATGGGTGATGGCTCTGATCGTCTGGCGCCGCCGGTCTGCAGGGGCCATGAGGCGGAATTTGCCTTTGACCGGCCACCCGCTTTCCCCGGCTGGGGTCTCACGCTCACGAATACGCGCGAGATTTCAACCGGTATGGCAGGAATCACCAAGGAGAATTTGGGTAATCTTCACTTAAAGTGGGCGGTTGGTTTTTCAGGCGCGATTCGCATTCGCTCACAGCCCGGGATCGCCGGCGGTGCCATATTCGTCGGCAGTCAAGATGGGGTTCTGTACGCACTCGACATGGAGACCGGATGCTCACGCTGGCAGTTTCAAGCGGCAACGGAAATCCGAACCCCGGTCGTCGTGTCCCCCTGGACGGCTGGAGATCGCTCCGCCCGGCCTTTGCTGTATTTCGGTGACGAAACCATCATGTATGCATTGGATGCCATATCGGGAGCGGAGGTCTGGAAGCGACGTCCGGAGGACCATCCAAAGGCTTTGCTGTCGGCAGCGCCGGTTCTCCACAGGGATAAACTTTACGTGACGGTCTCCTCGGTGGAGGAGATGGGGTCCAGCCTCAAATACGAATGTTGCACCTTTCGCGGGTCGGTCATTGCTTATGCAGCGCGAAGCGGCAAAGAACTGTGGCGCAGCTTTACTGTCGATCCCCCGAAGCCTCAAGGACGCAACTCCGCCGGTACCATGAAATTCGCGCCCGCGGGAGCTGCGGTATGGAATGCTCCTGCAATAGATGAGAAGCGGGGGCTGCTCTACATCGGGACCGGGGATAACTACGCTCAGCCGGCCTCTGGCACAAGTGACTCGATCATCGCGATGAGCCTCGATAACGGGGCAATTAAGTGGGTGTATCAAGCGACCACCGGCGACGTTTGGAATACCGGATGCCTCTGGGGGCGGAGGGAACTGTGCCCAGAACCGGAAGGTCCGGACTTCGACTTTGCTGCAGCTCCCATACTTGCAACTGCAAGCGATGGTCGCGACATCGTGGTCGCGGCTCAGAAATCAGGCTTTGTTTTTGCCATCAATCCCGATACGGGTCAATTGATCTGGAAAAATAAGGTCGGCCGCGGCGGCACTACCGGCGGTATCGAATTTGGGCTCGCAGTTCGTGGAGATTCCGTATTCGTTGGAGTTGTCGACTACGACGATGGACACAAGAGTCCCGAGCCGCTGCGGCCGGGCCTGTACGCCCTCGACCTGCGTACGGGTAAAAGCCTGTGGCAGGCCCCCGATTCCGGCGAGACCTGTAGGAGTCGAACGCTCTGCGTTCCGGGAATGTACGCGGCCATCACCGTGACGCCGGATCTTGTCTTCGCCGGAAATACCGACGGATGGCTTCGAATTCACGATGCCGACGATGGTCGAGTCTTGTGGCACTACGACATGACTCAAGCGGTCACGACGGTAGGCGGAGGGCAGGCCGCCGGAGGTTCCATGGGCGGTCCGACCTCACCGGTCGCTGTTGGGGGCAAGCTCATCGTCCCATCAGGTTACGGGATGGTGCAGTACACGCCGGGGAACGTGCTTTTTGTATTCGACACTAAATAATGTGGATTGAAGGCAATGAGAAGATTGCGTATGGGGCAGGTTGGAGGCGGACCAGGCTCCTTCATCGGCCGCATCCATCGGATGGCCGCGGGGTTGGATGGCGAAATCGAACTCGTCTGTGGCGCCTTCAGCAGCGACCCGGAAAAATCTAAAATTGCCGGCGCGTCGCTAAACCTGGACCCGCAGCGCATCTACGCCAGCTATGTCGAGATGATTGAGACCGAAAAGGAGCTGCCGGCGGATCGGCGGATGGACTTTGTCTCCATTGTAACGCCCAACCACGTGCACTACGCCCCCACGCAGATGGCGCTGGTGAACGGCTTTCATGTCGTTGTCGAGAAACCGCTGACCGTTTCTCTGGCTGAAGCCAAGTCCTTGAAAACGACGGTCGAGAAGACCGGGCGTGTGCTTGCCGTGACGCATACCTATAGCGGGCACCCGCTCGTGAAGGAGGCCCGCGCGATCGTGTCCAGGGGGAAGATTGGAGCTATCCGCAAGGTCTACGTGGAGTACCCGCAGGGTTGGCTCTCAACCGCTCTGGAGAAATCCGGTCAGAAGCAAGCGAGCTGGCGGACCGACCCGGCACGATCAGGCGCCGGCGGCGCGATCGGCGACATTGGCACGCACGCAGCGCATCTCACCGAATACATCACTGGATTGAAGATTACCGCAATCAACGCACTCATAAATACGTTCGTGAAGGATCGCAGGCTCGACGATGACAGCTCCATGCTGGTCAAGTTCGATAACGGCGCAAGTGGAGTGTTATTCGCGACCCAGGTGGCTGCAGGCGAGGAAAATAATCTGAGCATTCGGGTGTACGGCGAGCTAGGCGGTCTCGAATGGCGGCAGGAAGAACCCAATACTTTGGTGCTGAAGTGGCTGGACAGACCGAAAGAAATACTGCGCGCCGGCTGGGATTATTTGTCCGAGGCGGCGAAGAGCAATACCCGAACCCCGGCGGGCCACCCTGAGGGATATGTGGAGGCCTTCGCCAATGTTTATCTCGCCTTTTCTCGGGCCGTCAGAGACCACGAGCTCGGCAAAAGGATTGATCCTCAGAAGTACGATTTCCCCAGCGTCGAAGAGGGCGTCCGCGGCATGGCGTTCATTGACGCGGTCATCAAATCGGCCCACTCCACTCAGAAATGGACGCCTATCGCATGAAAACCATCAAAGGCCCGGCGATATTCCTGGCCCAGTTCATGGGCGATCGGCCGCCATTCGACAATTTGAAGAACATCTGTAAATGGATGTCATCCCTCGGTTACATCGGGGTACAACTCCCAAGTTGGGACGGCCGGTGCATCGATCTGAAGAAAGCCGCCGAGAGCAAAGCTTACTGCGAGGAGATCAAAGGGGTTGTAGAGACCTATGGTCTCAAGATCACGGAACTATCGACTCATCTGCAAGGCCAATTGGTGGCTGTTCATCCGGCCTATGATGTTCTATTCGACAGCTTTGCGCCGGAATCTCTTCGGGGAAAGCCTACGGAACGCATGGCCTGGGCGATTGATCAGCTCAAACTTGCCGCCAAGGCGAGTCATAACCTCGGGCTAAGCGCTCATGCAACTTTCTCAGGCGCTTTGCTATGGCACACCGTCTATCCGTGGCCGCAGCGTCCTGCGGGTTTGGTGGAGGACGGATTCGCGGAACTGGTCAAACGTTGGCTGCCCATCTTGAATGCTTTCGATCAAGCCGGCGTGGATCTTTGCTATGAAATCCATCCCGGTGAAGATTTGCATGACGGCATTACATTTGAGCGATTCTGGGAGGCCGCTGGCAGGCATCAGCGCTGCCACATGCTCTATGACCCCAGCCATTTTTTGTTGCAGCAACTGGATTATTTGCAGTACATCGACTTTTACCATGACTTCATCAAGATCTTTCATGTCAAGGACGCGGAGTTTAATCCCACAGGTCGATCCGGTGTCTATGGCGGTTATCAGGACTGGGTGAACCGCGCCGGAAGATTCCGGTCCTTGGGCGACGGCCAAGTGAACTTCAAAGCGATCTTCTCGAAGTTTGCGCAGTACGACTACCAGGGCTGGGCTGTGGTGGAATGGGAGTGCTGCTTGAAGCACCCGGAACAGGGGGCAGCGGAAGGCGCCGCATTCGTTGAAGATCACATCATCCGCCTCACCGAACGTGCGTTCGATGAATTTGCAGGCGGTCGCCACGACCACGCGACCAATAGAGCGGTGCTGGGAATTTAAGTAAGCACTAGAAGCGGCGCTCGAAACACTCTCATGGTGATCCGTTGAGTTCGCGGATCCAGATATTTCTAAAACTGATCGGCGCCGATGGATCCCTATGCGCCTGGAGTTTGACCGCCGCCCGCTCGTAGGGCACGTAGAAGGGCTTACCCATGAAGACCGTCTCACCGGCCAGCGGCGTGTGATTCTGGACCAGTATCCCATTGTGAAGAAGCGTTACGTAAGCGGGACTCCTGAGGGCTCCGGCCGCAGCAAAGATCGGCGCGGTCCACACTACGTCATAAGATTGCCATTGCCCCGGCGGCCGCGAGGCGTTCACGAGCGGTGCCGCCTGCTTGTAGAGGCTCGCAGCCTGTCCATTAACGTAGGTGGGGTTGTTCCACGAGTCCAGGATTTGAATTTCGTAACCCGCATCGTCCGGTCCCGTGGAAGCAAGAAACAGACCACTGTTGCCTCGCCCCTGACCTTCTCCTGTGATCCCGCTCGGGATGCGCCATTCCAAGTGCAGTTGATAGTTCTTAAAGTGCTGCCGGGTTTCAATGTTGTCGACCGCCTTGACGACCGTGAGCAGCCCATCTTTTATCCGCCAGCGTGCGGGCCCGCGATCGTTGGTGCTCACCCACGCATCGAGATTCCGTCCATCAAAGAGAATGATCGCATCCGAGGGCGATGCGGAACCGAGGTCAGGCTGAACCTTTGGGGGAACCGGTGCCCACTGCTCCGTTGTCCGAATCGTGGCTTCCAGGGCTTTGCGTTTATCCTCTGTCATCACGCACGCCTCCCCAGCGTGGCATAAACCTGCGGCTTCCAAGAACCTGGTAATCCGAAGGTCCGTGGACTGGGCGGTGACCAGCCCGAAGGAGCCTGCTCCCAGCAGTCCTGCCACTGCGAGCAGTCTTCTCGTTCGTATCAGCCCTGAAGGTAAACGCCACTGTAGCCGTCTCATCATTTACACCCACCTTGGATAACCAAATATCATCGCAACCATTACTGCGACGGCAGCGCACGCAAGGCGCGATCGAGGGCTTGCATCTGCTCGTCTGTCATTGTAGGTAGCGAGTAGGAAAGCAACTGCCGTGCCGTTACATCTTTAAATTGCTCGAGTTGCGGATTTGTCAGCGTATCTTCATTGACTACCACTTTGAGAAGGTTGCGAGCTGCCGGATCAGACAAAAGCCTACTGATCGGTGAATCGACCGACAACGGTCCATGGTTCTGAAGTGCGGCGTTCGTAATCGAGGATGTGTCCACGAGAAGATTGACTTGAATATTGCGGTACCAGACCTCGGCACCCTCGGCCTGAAGCAGAATCCTGCCGTGGTCCAAAGCAATCCACTTCGACGGATCTTGAGAATCCGGTTGCTTCAGATTCCACGCACGCATGACTGCTCGACCGTTTACCAGATGAGTAATCCGATCTCCATCAAGGATGACTTCCACGGTGTTCCAGCCAGTGCGATCCTCGAAATCACCGGACTTTATAATGCGCCCTTCGCTCTGACGATGCGTGCGCGCGCCCGGCGAATACATCGGAAAATAGTCAGTCTCAATGCTCGTCGTGATTCTCGGACCATCGGTGATCCACAGATCCCCGACATCTGTTTCCTGAATCTGAAGCTCTAGCGACCGCGGCCAGACTTTGTCCGGGCCCACGAAGTAGTAAAGCAGTCCACTGTCTCTCTTATCTTCGGCGCGCGGCACGAAGCGATTTGTTCCCCATTTGAACTCAGCGCGAATACGACAATGCGAGAATTCTTTGTCGGTGGCCAGATAACCAAACTCTTGAAATTCTGTTGACTCCGGTATGCCCAGAATGTGGATCATTCCGTGCTCAACCTTGAAGACGTGCTTGGGGTCGTTCTTGCCGGTAGACGGCAGAAACGTATACCAGCCGTCAAAGTTTTTGCCATTAAATAGTGGCGTCCAGGCATCTTGCTCTGGTATCGACTTTCCCGCCGCAAAAGATGTGGTGGTCGCTGCTAGTAATGCGGAGAAGCCGAGAATATATGCTCTCATTCCAGTTGCCCCACCGTAAGTTATAATGTGGTGGTCGCAGGTTTTTCTACACGTGCACAGGCGCATCAGCCTCGTCGAACGCGTCGCGGCGCACGCGCTCATCAAGGGAACCAGGGCCGAATGATCTGCCAGCGACCGCCTAACAACTCTTATAAGTGCATCGAAATTCTGAGTCAAGTGAGTATTCAACTGATCAGTACTTATCAATCATTGCGCGGAAAAAAGTTACATCTATGAGCCGCCCAATCGACAATAACGCGCTGATAAAGCCTGGCTCGCGGCCCCATATGGAGCGCTTTTATCGCAACTGGTAGGGTGATCCAAGCTGATCGGATGAACATCGCCAGGCGACGCCCCCGTTCAGATAGTAGGTTTCCGACTTGGGCTCGCGATTGACTGACGATATGCCGAGAGCAACTTAACAGGGCTGCGTTACCCATGTTTACCCCTTAGGCGGCCTAAATTGCGAGGTAAGCTCAATCCTGATATGAGCTGCCTGAGCATTCGCATACTTCTGATGATTTGTCTTCTAGCGTGTGCGGTTGCCCAAAGCGCCAGGCCGCAGGAACTGGACGCCGACACCATTACCGCTTTGCAAAAGAGCTGTGCGCGCGCCGGACAAAACCGCAGTCGGTGCGAGCATGGGATCAACGACTTTAAATATTTCGAGAACTCTCCGGGTAAGGGAATATTTCAGAGTCGATGCGCGGCGTGTCATACAGCGAATTCATCGGCCGCGCCGGCGCTCTCGATGCTGCAATTCATGTCACCTGCTGCCATCCATCAAGCAGTGACGCACGGCGCTATGCGGGGACAGGCCGCGGGGCTTTCCGATGAGGAGCGACGACAGGTTGCGGAATATCTGACTCACACGCGATTGAATGCGGCGCCGAGCCGTCCTCCGCTCATGTGCAAAGACGGTGGAGGCTGGTTTGATAGTCGAAAGCGACCGATCGGCAACGGCTGGGGCATCGACGCAGAGAACACCCGGTTGATTTCCGAGCAGCAGGCTGGGATTTCGATCAGGGACCTACGGCAGATGAAATTGCGTTGGGCCTTCGCATTTCCAGATGCCGAACGTGCGTCCGCACAGCCATTGGTTGTCGGCAGTGGACTATTCGTTGGATCTCGGGACGGTTCGTTCTATGCATTGGACGCGCGAACGGGTTGCGTGCATTGGAGGTTCAAGGCGGAGGCGGAAATCCGGGGTGCGGCGGCCATTCGCTACATGACAGCAGATGCAGAAGCAGGTTCGAGCGCAGCCGCGACGATCTTTTTCGGGGACGGCACCGGACACGTTTACGCTCTCGACGCTCGAAGTGGCAAGCAGATTTGGACGGTCAAGGCGGACGAGCATCCCGCGGCGCGCGTGTTTGGAACACCGGTCTTATCAGGCGATCGGTTGTATGTGCCGGTGACGGCGGTCGATGAGATATTCGCTGGACCAAACTACGCTTGTTGCACCGGTCGGGGCGTAATCCTGGCGTTGAACGCCGTGACGGGGAAGATCCTCTGGAAGCAATACACCATTCCTTCCCCCGCCGTTCAGCGAGGCACTGACGCAATGGGCAAGCCGCGATTCGGTCCATCTGGCGCTGGCGTGTGGAGCACTCTTTTAGTCGATCAAGGTCGAGGGGCGCTCTATTTCACGACCGGTAACAATGCGTCCGATCCAGCGGATGAGAATAGCGATGCCATTTTCGCATTGGATCTTCAAACGGGTGCAGTAAGGTGGCGCACGCAGACCCAAGTCGGGGATGCTTGGAACGCGTGGGCCGCATTCTGCCGACTCAAGACCGACCCGCCGCAGCCTGATTGCTCAGGCTTGAAGAAAACGGGCGCTGATATCGACTTTACGGCACCGCCCATTCTCGTGCACGCCAAGGACGGCAAGGATCTGCTGATCGCCGGTCGCAAGGATGGTACGGTTTTCGGTGTTGATCCGGGCAATGGACAGATTCGCTGGACAACGCGGATCACTCAGAATCCTGATCCATACAGCGCTGGCCTTTACTTCGGCATGATGGTGGATGGCGGCCGGCTGCTTGCCCCCAGCATTGGGGCCAATGCACCACATTTTGCCGGGGTTGTTCCTTCGCCGGACGATGGTCTTTACGCGTTGGATGTGTCCACGGGAGATCGTCTTTGGAGTGCGAGAGTCTCCAGCGACTGTCCTAAAAGGACCCCGTGTGTAGGCGTTGCGAGCGCCCCCATTGGTTTTCCTGGCGTGGCCTTCGCCGGCTCGATGGACGGATACCTTCGAGCCTACGACACCCGCACGGGCGCGGTCCTCTGGCACTTCAACGCGGCGCGAAAATTCATCGCAATCAATGGCGAGCGCGCCAAGGGTGGCGGGATCGCAGGAAGCGCGATCATGATTGCAAACGGCAGAATCTACGTAACCTCGGGCTATATCGGCGCACCCGGCAATGTGTTGCTGGCATTTGGCGTCGATGGCAGGCATTGATATGCACATGGCCATCATCGCAGCACAGAATCCAAAGGCCACGAAGCGTTCATCGACAACATAATTAAACAGCGCGGTCACCGCGCCCTGATCGTCGACGTGGGAGTCCGATTCAGAGCATGCAAAGCACGCGCACGTAGTCGAAGGAAATCCAGGCAACGGTTGGCAGATTGCAATAGAGGTCGCCTATAGGGCTTTTTTGGCTCAAACTCCACGTAGGCTTTTTTCACGCCCGAGGCGACGGCCTGGACAAGTAGCGGGTCCCAATTCACGATGCCTAAGCCAACCTCGATGGGATCGAGTCGTAGTACGGTGTTGGGATCTCTCACCCTTACATCCTTCAGGTGCAAGAGCGGGAACCTTTCGGGATAATCTCTAAGGTACCGAACCGGATCCGTCCCGCTGGATGCGACCCAACCGCAATCCAATTCCATCTTGACCAGCGAACCATCCGTCCAATCCAGTAGGTAGTCGTAGGCCGGCTTGCCATCGTACAGGCGAAATTCCGCGTTGAAGTTGTGGTAAGCGAGTTGAATCCCGGCTTTCTGCGTCTGGGCTCCGAGCGTATTCAGAAACTCCGCCTGACGTTTATAGTCCTCCAGCGTAAGGCGTGCGAGTGCATCTGCCAGAGCTGCTCCCTCGAGTCCATCTGCCAGCGGAACTGGAGACGGCATCAGCACGACCAAGTATCGAAGGCCCATGGCCTCTGCAAACTCAATCTGCTGCGCAAGGAGGCTCCTCGAGTCAGCGTAGTCACGCGATGCCCAGAACAGACGGCTCTCGCATTGAAGCCCGTGGGCTCTCACTGACGAGACTAACTGGCGAGGGGTCCTTCCAAAGTCACTCAACAGTTCGACGTTCCGGTACCCCATTTCCGAAATTTTTCGCAGTGTTCCATCGAATGACGCCTTTAGCGCCGGTCCAAGCCATTCCAGCTGGATTCCGGCGACGAGGTCTGTTGCCGCGGTCTGTTCCTGACTACGGTCGGCGCGGCTACGGGCGCTTAGAATCGACGCGGATACAGCTGCGATGAAGCGGCGCCTTGATATCGACAAATGGTGCCTAGTCACGCTGCTACCGGTGCTCGGCTTCGTATGCGCGGAGATCGGCCGCCGCAGTTCGAATGTATTCTCGGAGCTCGCGGAGCTGATCCGCAGAAAACTCCGAGAAGGCTGGCATCCCTCGCGCAGCAAGACCGCCGTCCCTGACCACCGCAGCGAATGCACTGTCGCTCAAAGGTATGGCGGATCGGCGGAGGTCGGGGGCGTGGATACTGGCTACAACCTGCCATCCATGACACCGAGAGCACTGCATTTCATAAATCGTCCGTCCCAGTTCGGCTACGTCCTTAGTTGATCGATAAGTGGGATCTTCGGGGACGAGCGACGAATGAATCGTTGGCGGCAGCGTGGCCGCGCCGCGAAGAGAAAACGTGAGTACGCGGCGGGCCTGCTCGCGCGGGTTGAGGTGGTACTTATCAGCGTGCGCTTGGCCTCGAACCAACGCGCTTTGGGTACCGAGTCCGGTGAGTACCGTGACGTATTGTACGTCACCGACCTGGTAGGAAATCGGAGGAGCGAATAACGGTGCCTGCGCGTCGAATTGCCAAAGTGTGCTTCCGTCCGACGCAGAATAGGCTTTAAAAAGTCCGTCTACCGTTCCCTGAAACACCAAATCTCCCGCCGTGGCGAGAACGCCGCCATTGCTGTAAGTGGGTCTCGCCAGCTTCCAGGCCGCTTTTTGCGTGATTGGATTCCAGGCGAGCAGGTAGGCGCCGTCCTCTCCTTTGTCCGGCGCCGCTTCAATAGCGGCATCGAATCGCCGATCGGATGGGACCTTCCAGTGGCTGGCGTCGATATCGCGGTCCCAAATCTTTAGTCCGGAGTCCATCATAGGGATGTATGCCAAGCCCGACATGGGGCTGTACGCCATCGGCGGCCAGCCGTGAGCGCCGCCGATAGAAGGCCAGATTCGCGCAACCGATCCATTCGGGAATTGCGAACTGGGTGGCTGTATCGGACGTCCCGTCCTGAGGTCTATTCGCTTGGCCCAGGTCACCTTCGCGAATGGCTCTGCGGAAATCAGTTGTCCGTTGGTTCGGTCGATAACGTAAAAGAATCCATTCTTCGGCGCCTGCAGTAGTACCTTGCGCTTTTTGCCGTGGATAAGGAGATCCGCCAACTCAATGTCCATAGTGGCGTCGTAGTCCCAGCTTTCACCAGGATTGACTTGGTAATGCCATCGATATTCCCCGGTGCTTCCATTGAGGGCAATGATCGAGGCTATGAACCAATTGTCTCCCTGGCCGCGGCTGCGAACCCGTCGATTCACCGGGTAGCCATTACCCGTGCCAATGTAGACGGTGTCGGTCTCAACGTCGTACGCCATCGCGTTCCATACCGTTCCGCCCCCGCCGAATTTCCACCATTCGCCGGCCCACGTCTTCGCCGCTCTTTCCAATATCGGGCTTTCGAAGCCATCTGCAGGCTTACCGGGTACGGTGTAGAAACGCCAGAGCTTGCGGCCCGTCGACGCGTCGTATGCGGTCACATACCCACGCACGGCACCGGTATCGCTGGCAAAGCCGATGATTACCTTTCCACCGAATACGCGGGGTGCTCCAGAAATGAACGCCGGCATATTCGGCTCCAGCGTCTGCACACTCCATTCCTGCTTCCCGGTGCTCGCATCGATTGCGATAAGGCGCCCATCCTGCGTGGCAGTAAAGATCTTTCCGTCCCACCAGGCAATGCCTCTGCTGCCCCAACCCCATCGTAAGTTGAGGCCGGATACCTCGGCGGCCTTTGGGTCGAATTTCCATAGCAGTTTCCCCGTGCGCACGTCCACGGCATGAACAAGGCTGTAGCCCGTAGCGAAATACAGAGTGCCATCGACTTCAATCGGCTGCGTTGCCGAACTCTCCGGCCCGAGATCAAGCGACCAGTCGAGATTCAAGCGATCAATGGTCGCGTGGTTTACTTGTGTCAGTGGGCTGTAGTGCTGCTCACTGAACGTCCGACCGTACCCGGGCCAGTCACGGCCATCGCTCTGATCAAGGTAGCGCGTCGTCGACGACGCGATCGTACACCACGAAGGACCCGGTGCCACAAGCGCCAGCCCAATCAATCCTGCCTTCGCAAGTTGCCCCGATAATCGATATCGGACAATCCACAGGGGCCCCGGCTTCGTCCCTAGGTCATGTGCCTGTCGTTCGTCATTGCGCGTCCGCACGCGAATCAGCAGTGCGAGCCGCCCCAGTAGACGCCGCCCCGCACCGCACAATCCGCCCATATAGGGGGTTCGACGACTCCCGCTCATGTACGCCCCCTCTCGAATGTGGTGCCAGCAGCGCCCAACTGCTACTCCGGTGCTATTATTGCCTGTGGGCTTGTCATGTGACAAGCCCGCGATCGTGCAATTTGTATCGCTCATTGCGGCGCAGAGGCCGCAAAGTTAGACGGCCGACCTGTACCCGGAGCCCAATCTGTGACGATAAAAAGAGTGTGGTTCGCAGCAGTAGTTTCATTAGTAACCCAGGGTTCGCATGCGGCGGACTATACGATTCATGCATTCAAGAAGATTCAGCTTACTGACAAGTTTTGGGCTGAGGGGGTCGCGATTGACGACATTGACCGCGACGGCCACACCGACCTGATCTCAGGACCTTATTGGTACGAGGGGCCTGATTTTCGGAAACGACACCAATTTTACCCCGCCACACAGACGTTTTTGCGGAGGGGCGCGAATGGCAAACCGCAGGTGATCCGTGGATTCGAGGGCGCCCTGGGAAAGAAGACTTCCTATTCCAACAACTTCTTTACTTTTGTCTACGATTTAAACCGCGACGGCTGGCCCGACATTCTAACAATCGGGTTTCCAGGTACGGCCGCGATTTGGTATGAAAACCCCGGCAATGAAGGCCTTAAAAGCGGGGCGCTCTGGAATGCGCACGTTGCCTTTGATACGGTAGATAACGAATCACCGACCTTCGCCGACCTTTTGGGAGACGGCCGCCCCGTCCTGCTTTGTATGTCAGGAGGATTCATCGGCTACGCCGCTCCCGACCCCGACAACCCAACTAACAAGTGGACATTCCACCCGATTTCCCCTAAAGGCGACTATCAGCGGTTTACACACGGTCTTGGCTACGGCGACGTTAACGGCGACGGTCGCGCCGATATTCTCGAGGCCAACGGGTGGTGGGAGCAGCCAGCTTCAGTGGTCGGTGACCCCGTGTGGAGGTTTCACAAACAGCCCTTCAACCTGGGAGGCTCCCAAAAGCAGGCCTATGGGGGCTCGCAGATGTACACCTATGACGTCAACGGAGACGGCTTGCCTGATGTAATTACGGTGCTCGCCGCGCACAACTATGGCCTCGTCTGGTACGAGCAGTTGAAGGACCGCGACGCACACGGTGATATCCAGTTCAAGCAACACTTCATTATCAACCAAAAGCCCTCTGAGAATAAATACGGAGTGGTGTTTTCAGAGATGCATGCTGTAGCGCTGGCGGATGTGGACGGCAGTGGTATGAAGGACATTATTACAGGCAAGCGATTCTGGGCGCACGGTCGCGATGGCGGTGGATTCGACGATGAGCCGAATGCGCCGGCGGTCCTCTACTGGTTCAAGCTCGTGCGTAATGCTGACAAGAGTGTCGATTTCATCCCCCATTTAATTGATAACAATTCCGGAGTTGGCACTCAAGTAGTTGTTGGCGACGTTAACGGCGATGGTCTGCCGGACGTGATTGTTAGCAACAAGAAGGGCACCTTCGTCTTCCTTCAGTACGTCAAAACAGTGGCCAAGACGGATTGGGAAAAGGCTCAACCTAAAATGCAATTTCATAATGTTCAAGACTCAAACCATTGACGTGCGCAGGGCTCCAGGGGAGATCACACTGTGAAAGATCAATATCACGTTGTGGTTGTAAGTTCGGGGGTATCGGGAGGCACTACGGCGGCGCATCTTGCCCGAGCGGGGGTGAATGTACTCGTACTGGAGGGCGGGCCGCGGACCAACACGCGCGTCGACTTCAACACGCATAGCCTACTGTTTCAATTGCCAGGACGAACTATTCCGATCATGCGCCCAGGCAAAGCGGGCTTCGATTCCCTGCGCACCTACCGTGTGGGCGACAAGACCCTGCTCTGGAATGCGGTCGCGCCGCGGTTCAGTCAGCGGGATTTCAAGGGGCGATGCGCGAAGGCGGGGATGTTGGTTGGCCGATCGACTATGAGGAGCTGGCACCTTGCTACTCGAAGATCGAACGGGATATAGCTTTGTGTGGTCACGCGGGCGGAGTGCCGGATCTGCCGGACGAGGAATTTCTGCCGTCGGCGCCGATGAAGTGCAGCGATGAGATCCAGCAACGCGGCGCGGCTTGCCTTGGTGTCAAGCCTACTCGCGTGCGAAAGGCGACCTTGACACAGGTCAGCACGCCGCCGCGTCCCCGTTGCCGTTTCTACGGCACCTGCATGGCCGGTTGCGATATGGTCGCAAAATATAATTCTGCAGATGTACATCTCTATTCAGCGGCGCAGGAGACGGGGAGACTCGAAATCCGTTCATACAGTATCGCCTACGAACTCGCTATGGATGAATGCACTTCGACCGCGCAGGACGCCAGATTCTTGGATTGGTTGACAGGGAAACAAGCAAGCGCATGCGCCCACATCGTGATTCTAGGATGCGCCTGCGATCCGTATTGACGTTCCATAATGTAGCGATTGTAGGATCTGGAGGGGTATATGAAACAGGACAACAATTGTGGTTCTCGTCTGCGTGCTCGGCGCCGGCCCGTCTTAGGTTTTCTTTTGACTGTCGGAAGTGCGTGTGTACCCTTTGCGCGGAAAGCTTTCTCTAGGGCAATGGCTGATAGCGCCGCGCCGAGCACGGAACATCAGGAAATAGAGCAACTAATTCATCACGTTTTCTTCTGGTTGAAAAATCGTGATTCTAAGGAGGACCTGACCAAGCTGTTGGAAGGTCTTCGAGGCTTGGAAAAGATAGAAGCCGTCCGCAAGCTGCACATCGGTGTCCCCGCCGACACGGAAAAAAGAGATGTGGTGGATGCAACCTACAGCGCTTCGGAACTCATGTTCTTCGATGATACGGTGGGGCAAAAGATCTACCAGGATCATCCCATTCACAAGAAATTCATCGAGTGCTACGGACACCTTTGGGAGAAGGTTATTGTTTACGACTCGATGGATGTCTAGCCTTCTCCCGAGGGGTGACAGAAACGGCCTTCCCGCCGACGCAACACCGTTCAACTCTTTCCTCCATGGCAACGTCCCCCGGGTGCGCTGCCTGTTCTTTAAGCGATATCGTATTGCGGCAGGTGGAGTACGGGGGCTGCTGGGTACGAATACCCAATTCCTGTGCCCTGGCATTTGTCCCTGTATTTGCCTCATCAAAGGCTTCAAGGTCAAGACTGAGGATTCTCTGGCAGCAGGTGATACGTTCAATGGCGCGCTCGCCGTGGCACTCACCGAAGGGCAGTCGCTCGAGAGTGCAGTTCGCTTTGCCAAGGCCGCGGCGGCGCTTTCGGTGACGCGCAAGGGAGCCCAACCCTCCGCACCGACCCGCAAGGCGATTGAGCAATTACTTAACGCTCGATGAGGCAGGCCCGCAGCTTCTGGCTCGCAGACATTCCTTGGTTTATTCCTGTGCAAACGAAAAGCATAGATGCGAGCCATAGATAGAACTGCTCTGGACGCGGTCGCACTGTCTTCGCGATGAACGCCAATTACCCAATTCTACCCCTGCTGGCGGCAACGGCGTCTTTGCGGCCGTGCAAAATAGTCGCAAGTCGCATCGCGCCTCGTGAGTCTCATACTTTGCGCTTGACAAGTAGTTAGTACGAACTTAGCATCAGTTCACGGCGATAATCGGTACTACGAAATCTCAGCACGTGCTCTGCATAGCGCTGGTGTTGCCGGAATTTGAATTAGAAACAGCTTCTGGATAACTCGAATAAGTGGGGGGGAATCGCATGAACGGCAAGCGGCTTTTCGGTTCGTTAGTGGTGGGTACACTCTCGTGGTGGGCGCTTGCCGTCCCGTCTTTGGCGGCAACAGCAACGGATGCGACCGCAGCGCCGACGAGCCAGGGAGCGGAATTACAGGAAGTCATTGTCACGGCGCGCCACGAGCGTGAAAATCTCCAGGTGGTACCAATATCCATCACCGCAATCAGCGGCGAAGATATCAGGCAAAAGAACATCGTCAGTCCGGATGATTTCAATACATCAGTTCCCGGGTTGACCGTGGCAGCCACAAGCCTAGATCGGGCTTCCGTCACCTATACCATTCGTGGACAAGGGCAGATATTGGGCGGACCCGATCCCGCCGTCGCGACCTACTTTAATGACGTACCAACGGTGGTGACAAGCTCGGGTTTCCTTTTCGACCTCGAGAACCTCGAGGTCCTCAAAGGACCACAAGGCACGCTGTTCGGTGTCAACTCCACGGGCGGAGCGGTGCTGTTCGTGCCACAGCATCCGACCAATGAATTGGAAGGCTACGTGGACGTAACGTACGGTAACTACAACGCACGGCGGTACCAAGCGGTCGTCAACGTTCCCCTCATTAGCGATGTGCTTATGGTGCGCTTTGCCGCGGACGCGAATTATCGTGACGGTTACACCACGAATCCCGTCAACGGACATCAGTATGACGACACCGATTATCAAGCCGCTCGATTGGGCGTGACGTACAGGCCCAGTGACCGGTTCGAGAATTACTTTCTGGTGAACGTAGCCACCCTCAACGAGCACGGTGCGGGTAATGAGTGTTTGCTCTATAATCCACAAGGCAATTTTGTCAACTTTGCGGCGCCCCCAGGGGCCCTAGCGGCAGCATGCGCGGCTCAACAAGCGTACGGTCCGCGTTTGGTCAATATGTGGATACCGCCCCTTGGCGATTACATTAGGACACGCAACTATACCGCGGATGACACGATAACCATTAGGCTGACCGACGACATTACGCTGAAGAATATCTTTGCATATCGCGAATACCTGTACAAACAGTCCTACACCAACTATGGCACGCCATTTCCGGTATTCGAATATTCGCTAGTCCCGAATTGGTCGGCGGGCTTAGGCGTTGCAGCACCCTCACAGAAGAAGTATTCGGATGAAATGCAATTGCATGGGGATTCATTGCAACACCGTCTGCATTGGCAGTCCGGTCTTTTCTTCGACACGCAATCACCGAATTCCCGTGATGATCTGGACGTCGGAACCCTCTACAATTATGTAGCTATATTCAAATTTCAGTCCCTCAATTGGAAAAAGCGGCACGCTGTATACGGTCAGGCCACCTATGATCTGACTGACAAACTGAATTTCACCCTTGGCGCACGCTACACCGAGGATCTTCGCAGGCAGTTAACAACCCCGCTGAACACGTTCGGCAACACGGACTTGAGCGCGAAGTTCCACGCGACGACATGGAACGTCAGCCTGCAGTATCAGCTCAACCAGGGCACCATGCTCTACGCGGCCAGCCGCCGGGGCTACAAGAGCGGTGGGTTCAACAACGTCTCCCTCCAAGCGGCGCAAGAGTTCAATCCGGAATTCGTGACCGACGTCGAAGTGGGCGAGAAAACGGAGTTTCACTTCGGTGACGTCAAGGGCCGTGTAAACGCCGCCGTGTATCGCAGCAAATTCGACGGCTGGCAGGAACGGGTCGGGAAGCTTTTCGATACACCGAGCGGCCGATTCCCTTTCGCCGTCGTCACGAATGTGGCGCAAGGGATCGTCCAAGGAGTGGATTTCGAGGCCACCATCATACCCACGCCGCACATTGAACTCTCCGCCTTCTATACTTATTTGGACCCGTATTTCACGAGCAATACGGTTGACGGGAAGGATTACTCCAAAACCCCCGTTGCGGAAATTGTGAAGCATAAAACCTCGGCTACGGTGCGCTATTTGTTCGGACTGCCTTCTACGGTCGGCGACGCATCTGTCTCGGCAACGTATTCCTGGCAGTCCCCGCAGATCGGGGTGTTAAATTTGAACACGGGGCCCACCGCGGACCCTAACCATGGCGAACTTCCTGCCTACGGGGTGCTCAACGTGCGCGCTGATTGGAAAGGGGTACTGGGCTATCCCTTCGATCTCAGTGCCTTCTGCGACAATGCCACCAACAAAACGTACTTGACTTTAATGAACAATGACTGGGGTGCGGGAGAGGACATCGGCCAGTACGGGCCGCCCAGAATGTACGGCGTGGAGGTGCGATGGCGCTTCGGGAACCATTAGTGGAGGGCACGTTAGCTCGAATTTGATGTCTAAGTTCTTGGCTCGCGTATACGGTGGCGGCCTGCGCCACCGTATATACTGTCCGTAGGGGAATACGACGGGCTCCTGAGATTGTCTATGCCCCCGTATCGATCTCAACCACGAGACGGCAATTGACATCGCCAATTTCTGTAATAGATGAGAGAGGCAATTAATGTCGCAGAGATCGGCCGGGGTTTCGCAGCGTACCATATTTGCCGTCATATGGATTCCCATACTCGCATACGGAGCGGTGCTGACCGTTCCGGCTTTTGTCGCAGTCCTCGGAAAGCACTATGGAATGTCGGGAGCGGAATTGGGCAGGCTCGCGTCTGCTGAATGGCTTGCGTGCATCACCGGCACCTATGTGACGAAAAACAGATCCATCGATGAGCTTACACGCTGGGTGCCTTGGGCCTGCGCGTTGGCGATCATGGCGAATGTCGTGGGCATTTTTCTCGTATCTCATGTGCCTCTCATCCTGTTTCATCCCCTGAGCACCTTCGGGGCCGGCATCACCTATGGGTATGTGCTCAAAATCTTCCATCCCTCAGGAAAGCAGCAACGTAACTTCGGCATCTTCATTGCGGTGATGTATCTGAGCGAGCTTGGAATATTCCAGCTCATCAACTACCTGACGGAAAAATACATTAATGCCGCCGTATTTATCGTCTACGCCGCGCTCGCGCTCGTCGCGCTCATCGTGTCGCTCGTGACTCGGGCATCGCTCAAAAGCATTGCATCGCCTGAGGCACCTGTCGTCGGCTCCGAGCGTCAGAGCGGCTTAAGTTTGCCAATCCTCGGCAGTGTCGGTGCGCTGGGAGTGTCCTATGCCGCATTCGGCATGATGTGGCCCTTTGTGCAACTCATGGGCGTAACGCGTGGGTTCTCTTCGCTCGACGTCACGAACGGAACTTCCGCGTACGCGATCACTGGAATTCTGGGTGCGCTGGTCGCGGCCACGTTACCGCTGAGAGTAAGTCGCGCGCTGGTGCTTTGCATCGCGTTGTGCGCCCTGTTGGGCAGTATATATCTGTTGTATGCGGGACCATCCTACGCATGGTTCTTCGTAGGGTGTTTAATATTTGGGTTTTACTGGACGTTCTATTGCACGACGCATGTGGGAATCATTGCGCGAGCGGATAATACCGGCAGGGCTATCGTGTTGTGCGGCGTGTCGCCGTCCATAGGTGCGATATTCGGATCGTTTGTGGGGGGCCTGTTGATTCAGGGCACCAACTATCTCCCGCCCGCGCGGATGGGGGCAGCACTTGGTGTGTTTGGCATAGCATGCACATTGGTAACGATGGCTCGAATGAAGCCCGTCAAAAGGTTGATTCCGGCGGCTCCAGTCCCTTCGTGACTAGTCCGGATCGGAAGTGGGATATCGTATCGCATGAATCGTGAGCAGCGCCAGTCGTCTGGGATACCGCGTACTGATACTGAAGGAAGCCCGAATATCTCGCGACGTGCCTGTGTTGTCGGCGCCGCGAGTCTTGTTGGCGCCCGCGCGGCGCTCCGCTCCGGCGTAGTCAGTGCCCGGGAATCGATTGACACCAAGGCAGGCTCGGTCCTCATTGCTTCCCGAGATAATGCAGTGGTCGCCACCGTGGCCGGGCGAGTCCGTGGCTACACACGCAACGGCATCCACACTTTCAAAGGCGTACCGTACGCGGAGTCGACGGCGGGTGCGAACCGGTTTATGCCGCCGGCGAAACTGAAACCGTGGAGCGGCGTTCGCAGCTGCCTGTCCTACGGCCCAGTGAGCCCACAGCCGCCACGCCTCGATTGGCAGAACGACGAAGGGAACTTTCTGGTCCCACAGGACGATGGCATCCAAGATGAAGACTGCCTTCGCGTAAATTTGTGGACGCCCGCCCTCAGCGCTAATGCGAAGCTTCCTGTCATGGTATGGCTGCATGGAGGTCGTTACACGACGGGCTCGGGACAGAATCTGCACGCATACGACGGGGAGAATCTCTCGCGGCGCAGTGAAGTGATCGTGGTTTCGCTCAATCATCGCTTGGGCGCTCTCGGGTTTATGGATCTTTCGCAATTCGACGAGCGGTATGCCCCGTCGGGCAACGTAGGCATGCTCGACATTGTCGCGGCGCTTGAATGGGTGCGCGATAACATCGCTTCATTTGGCGGGGACCCGGCTCGTGTCACGATCTTCGGGCATTCGGGCGGTGCGGGCAAAGTGGCGGCGTTGATGGCCATGCCGGGTGCGCACGGCCTATTCCATCGCGCCATCGCGCAGAGCGGACCCATTCTTCGGGTACGCGCACCACAAGGAGCGCAACGACTGGCCGACGAAACGTTGAACGAGCTGGAGCTTGACCGCGCGCGGCTAGCGGAACTTCAATACATGCCCTGCAACCAAATCGTGGCGGCAGGCAGCAAGGTAATTGCGCGCTATCACGGACCGATTTTCTCGCCGGATTTGAGTCGATTAGAGGACACGGTTGGCTGGGCACCGGTTTGTGACGGCAAAAGGCTTCTGCACCCTTTCGATCCCGAAGGGCTGCAAATATCGGCGCAGGTGCCCTTGATCGTTGGCACTACGCTCAACGAGGTGGCGACTAACATAGGTCATCCGGACGGAGAAGCGATGACGAACGCGCAACTGCTCGCCCAGGTGCAAGAGATGGTTGGTGAACGGGTGGCGGAGGTGGTGGCGGTATTTCGGGAGCGCACGCCAAGGGCCAAGCCATTCGATCTCTGGTCCCGCATCGCATCCGCGCCCGTGCGTGGGGTTGCGATTGAGCAATGCAAGCGCAAAGCGGCGCTGGCCGGCGCGCCGGCGTGGCTATACTGGTTCACGTGGCAGACGCCCGTGCTGGATGGCCGACCGCACGCATTCCACGGCGCCGAGCTTCCGTTCATGTTCAACAATGCCGAGCGTTGTGAAAGCATCACAGGCGGCGGCCCTGACGCCATCGACCTCGCGCATCGCATGAGTGACACCTGGGCGCAGTTTGCGCGCACAGGCGATCCTAATCACTCTGGTTTACAGAAATGGCCCTCGTTTACCCCGGAGCGACTGCAGACGATGATATTCGACAGCCGCTCCCAAGCGCAGGAGGCGCCAGACGGTAAAGAACAGGCGGCTATGCCGCCGGCACGATGAGCGCACCAAGCGCTGCGAATTTGGTTACAAGACGGGGTCGAGCTGGAGCGTCGCGCTTGGACATCACGATGGACCGCCATAAGGTGATTCTCGAAAGGTATTGTAGTGAGGGGAGAGAGCTGATGAACGAGCTGCCACGCCGGAAAGCACTACTCTGGGGACTACAAGTCCTATCCGCCGCCATCGTACTGCCGCTGACCACTCGCCGTGCGGATGCCGACGACGCGTGCGTTGATCCATCTACCCAATCATTTCGCGCCGCGGTCCACTATTCGGATCCGGCGCCGGATCCCGCGCAATCGTGTGCCTTTTGCGCGTTTTTTACGATCGAGAAGGCGCCGTGCGGTAATTGCGCACTTGCGAAGGGTCCGGTCAGCTCCAAGGGGCATTGCGACTCCTGGTCTGACAGGAATGGTTGAGATCAGCGGTAGAGTGCGCTCTGGAGGTACGATATGCCCCGATCTGGCAGGATTGTGAACGGACTGGCGATCGGGGCTATGCTCGCCGTGTCGCCTGGTGCCGTACTCGCCGATGATCAGGATGTCATCGATTATCGGCAACACGTCATGAAGACGATGGAAGAGCAAACGGCCGCGATTGAAATGATTCTGCAGAGTAAGGGTCCTCCCGAACACTTTGCCATCCACGTAAAAATTCTAGCGATCTCCGCAGCCATGGCCAAGAAGGCATTCGAGCCGAAGGTCGAGGGGGGCAATAGCAAACCCCAGACGTGGACCAACTGGCCCGACTTCAGCAAAAGGATGGACGCGCTGGCGGCCGCGACGGACGAACTTGCTAAGACCGCAGCCGCAGGAGGCGTGGCGGCCGCGGGATCAAAAGTGCAGGCCGCTCTGACCTGCAAGGCATGTCACGATCTGTATTTGGCGCCGAAGAAATAACCGCCGTGTTGCCCGATTGAACGGAGCCGCGGACTGCCGACCCTCAGCGCTACTGCGCCACTTCGCTCTCAGTCACGGGGGCTCCGCGATTGCCTCAGCTGCCGCGCAGGTAGTTCGCAACCGCTGCAATTGGAGCGTCGTCGAGAACGTCGCATTACGCAGGCGAGCATCCGTTGGTGCAAGCATCTCAACAGGTACGGGGTTGTAGGAACAAATGAACAGCAGTAATGCAGCGGGGGCCCGGGGGCAACACACGCCGGCCGTCATCCACTTCTTGAAGGCCGTGCCGACCCCGCCAGGGGAAAGCGCCACGGGTTCCGGGCCGAAGCCGGTAGCTGTGCGCGACCGGCTTAGGTTCGTCGCACATGAGCCGTTTTTCCAATTCATTGTGCTAGGTTTTTTGATTTGGGGTGGAACCGAATTTTGGAATGCTCACCACAATCGCTACACGATCCATCTGGAATCTTCTGAGCGGCAGCGTATAGCCACAAGCTATCTCCGGCAGTTCGGACGTTTGCCCACGCCGGAACAGCTGCAGAGCTTGACCGACCGCTACATTCGCGAAGAAATTGTCCTTCGTGAAGGGTTGGCACTTCATCTCGAGAAAGATGACGAGATCGTTCGTCGTCGCATCATTCAGAAATACGAATTCCTGCAAACGGACCTGGCATTACCCGAGTCCCCGCCATCCGGCGGCGTGCTGGAACGTTGGTACGAGCAGAACAAGCTCCGCTACCTGACACCCGTACGGGTCGCCTTTAGCCAGGTGTACTTCTCCCCCGACAGGGACGGTGAGGAGGCCGCGAAAGTCCGTGCAATCAAGATCCTAGGGGATCTGCGACGGACGCAGGCCTCTCGCGCGCCTGCTCTCGGCGATGCCTTTCCAGGACCTGCGGATATAGGCACGATGGCACCGGACGAAGCAATAAGGCTCTTCGGCCAGTCGGATCTCTCTGAGCAGTTATTCAAGCTGTCCGTGGGCCAGTGGGCGGGTCCCTATCGTTCTGGCTATGGGTGGCACCTCGTCTATGTAAAGGGACATGTACCGCCCGGGCTTCCGCCCTTGAGCGAAGTCCGCGAGCGGGCTTTGGCCGACTACATAGATGAGGAGCGTAGCGCATTGAATGCCCGCAACTTCGAAAAGCTGCGGGGCCAATACACGATCCGCTATGACGGAGAGGGTCGATGAGCGGTTGTTCTGGGAGAACCGTCGCCGGACTTGTTCTAGCGCTTGCGGTCAGCGGGGGGGCGGTTCGATCCGCATGGAGCCACGAAGTTCGCCCGGCCTATCTGCAGATGACTGAGCGGGCTGACGGACATTACGACGTGCTGTGGAAGCAGCCCACTATGGGATTGATGGCAGTTCATTTAGTGCCACAGATTAGCGGGGGTCTGCTCGAACAACCCCCCACGGCTGTCGAGACGACGCCCAATTTCCAGATTCGCATTTGGCGTAATCTCGATCCGGGCAAGCAAGGGCTGGAGGGCCGCGCGCTTCGCATTGAGGGGCTGGACAAGACTATTACCGACGCGCTGGTTTCGATCGTGCAGGTTAACGGCGAGTCGAGTCAGCAAATCCTCAACCCTCGGAATCCCGGCCTGACGCTGCATCTGCATCGATCGGGCATCGCGGTGCCGGCGTATATCACGCTCGGCGTCGAGCACATCCTCACGGGCTTCGACCATCTGTCTTTCGTGTTGGGTCTGATATTGCTCGTGCGGTCGCGGATGGCCTTGATCAAGACTATTACCGCATTCACGGTGGCGCACTCGATTACGCTCGCCGCGACGGCATTGCACGTAATTGCGGTACGGCCTGCCGTAATCGAAACTCTGGTGGCGCTCAGCATCCTGTTTGTCGCGGTCGAGCTCGTTCACAGCTATCGAGGCCGGAGCGGGCTGACCCTACGTTATCCTTGGCTAATCGCCTTTACTTTCGGTCTCTTACACGGCGCCGCATTTGCCGGTGCGCTGGTCCAGATCGGCCTGCCGCCGAACGACATCGCGCTGTCGCTGCTCTTGTTCAACGTCGGGGTGGAACTCGGCCAACTCTTGTTCATCGCGGTCGTGCTGTCGATCGGCTGGGCGTCGGCGCGGATGCCTAGATCATTGCCGCTCTGGACGCGCTGGGTGTCGCCATATGCCATCGGCTCCTTCGCAGCCTTCTGGTTTCTGGAGCGGTTGCAGACGGCATTGAGTTGATACTTCAATCTTAATCCCGAGATAATACCCATGAGAAAACTCGTTGTTTTACCGACGGTATTAATTGCCACACTGGCTTGCCATTTCTCCCAAGCAGAAGGGGAAAAAAATTCGACCGTAGCGGCGAGCGATCAAAGTTACCAGTTACGCGATGCCTATTACGGCGACCTGCACCTTCACACTACCGATTCCTTCGACGCGAGCATTTTCGGTACATTGACGACACCGGATCAGGCCTACAAATTTGCCCGGGGCGAAGAAATCTCCTATCAAGGCAGCGTCGTCAAGCGCGCGTGGCCGCTGGATTTTCTGGCGGTCACCGATCACGCCGAAAACATCGGCGTATTCAGCGGGCTGAAAAATCCCAACAGCGTCATCGCGAAAACAGAGCTGGGCCAGCTGATCCTCAAGGACCGCGACAAAGGGTTCTGGAAGGTGATCGACATTTTCACGGCCGGCAAGCCCACGTCCGGGCTGGACCCCTCGACCGCCGCGTCGACTTGGCAACGAGTGATCGCCACCGCCAACCGCAATTACCTGCCGGGCAAATTCACGACGTTCATCGGCTTTGAATGGACCGCCCAACCGAACTCCGATAATCTTCATCGCATCGTCATTTTCCGTGGTAGGACGGCACCGGACCCTTTCACATCATGGGACTCGGTTAGGCCGGAGGATCTATGGACCTATCTTGAGAGCGCCCGAAAAGGGGGCAATGACGCCATCGCCATGCCGCACAACGCGAATGCCAGCAGCGGTCTTATGTACCCCTGGAACGACAGCGACGGCAAGCCTATCGATCGCTTATATGCTCAGCGCCGTGCCTTCAACGAACCTTTATCGGAAATATCCCAGGAGAAGGGCCAATCCGATACCCATCCCGTTCTGTCACCCAACGATGAATTCACAAATTTCGAGATCATGGATTTTCTGGCGCTTCTGGCCCCGAAACAGAAGCGGGAAATCCACGGCAGTTACGTTCGCGAAGCCTATGGCCGCGGACTTGTCATCCAGCGTAAAGTGGGTACCAATCCCTACAAATTCGGAGTGGAAGCGAGCAGCGACCGCCACGACGGCCTCAGCGATTCCAGCGAAAAATCGACGAGGTTACTGCCGCCGCAAGGTCAGTCCACAAAGGACTACATCGAGAGCATCAAAAAGCAACATCCAGAATTCAAGGACACGCTTTATGACATGGGATCGCCCGGTCTGACCGGAGTGTGGGCGGAGCAAAATACGCGAGAGTCCATCTTCGATGCGCTCCGCCGTAAGGAAACCTTCGGCACCACCGGCACCCGTCTAAAGTTCAGGTTATTCGGTGGTTGGAACTATCAACAAGCCTTGTTTCACGACGCGCATTGGTTGAAGACAGCTTATGCCGATGGCGTGCCCATGGGCGGAGATCTTCCCGCACGTCCTGTCGATGCCCGCGCGCCGACCTTCGTGGTGTGGGCGATCAAGGACCCGAACGAGGGCAATTTAGATCGGGCGCAAATGATCAAGCTGTGGCTCGAGGGCGAGAACTACCGGGAGAAAGTGTTTGACGTCGCCTGGTCAAAAGGCCGGGCTCTCGACGCCAAGACAGGCAAGTTGCCGCCCGTAGGCAACACCGTCGATGTGAAAACGGCGTCGTACAGAAATATCATCGGTGCCACCGAGCTGCAGGCGGTTTGGAAAGACCCACAATTCAATCCCGATCAAGCCGCAGTGTATTACCTGCGAGTATTGGAAATACCCACGCCGCGCTGGTCCACCATGCAAGCCGTCCGGGATGGATTGCCATTGCCGTCAAACAAGCCCGCGACCATCCAGGAGCGCGGCTGGTCATCACCCATTTGGTATGTGCCGCCGCCCGGCGGTTTAGAGCTGCAAAAACAACCCTACGGCATAAAAAAGTGAGCGCAGCTGGTGGGACCGCGCCGCCTCAGCGCTGCTGCGCAACCTCACTCTCAGTCACGGCGGGTCCGCGATTGCCCCAACTGCCGCGCAGATAATTCGCAACCGCCGCGACTTGCGCGTCGTCGAGAACGTCGGCGTAGGACTTCATGGTTTCCCAGGCGCCGGTAGGGATGTCCTTGGACAGCTCAGGGCCATATAGAATGACATTGATGAGCGAAGCCGGGTCATCGGCCTGCACCACTGCGCTGCCTGCGACCGGCGGGGAAGAGAGTATGCCGCCGCGGCCCGAAGACGAATGGCACTTTTCGCAGCGCGCCTTGTAAATCGGTTCGCCTGTCTTGATTTGATCTGCCGGCACACCCGCTCCCGTGTAATCCCGCGCCGGAAGGCTCTTGAGGTACACGGCCATTGCATGTACATCTTCGCTCTTGAGATTCTTCAGGCTATTCAGAATCACCTCGTTCATCGGCCCAAACGATCCGGCCCGCGGGCTAAATCCCGTCTGGAGGTATTTTGCAAGATCATTGACGGACCAAGGGCCAAGACCGTTCTTCGACGAACTCAAATTGACCGCGGACCAGCGTCGTTGCTTACCCTTGGCTACCTCGCCTTGAATGATTCCCCCCGCGTACGACTTCGCCGAGTCCTCCGCCATGAAGAGGGTACGCGGCGTATGGCACGCGCTACAGTGTCCGAGACCCTCCACGAGATAGGCGCCGCGATTCCACTCGGCCGATTGGGTCGCGTTTGGCTCGTAGCGGCCTTCGTCGAAGAAAAGCGAATCCCACAGCGCGATCGGCCAGCGTATGGCGAAGAGCAACCCATTGGCCGGCGGTTCATGTCGAATGGGCTGCAATGTACGTAAGTACGCGTAGATCGCATCTACGTCGTCGTTCGTCACCTTGGTGAACGAGGTATAAGGGAACGCTGGAAACAGGCGGTCACCATCATTGTCGATCCCTTGATGCATTGCCCGGCGCAGATCGAGGGCGCTCCATTTGCCGATCCCTGTCGCGAGATCCGGAGTAATGTTGGACGAATAGATCGTCCCAAAGGGGGTGTCGAAGGCAAGGCCCCCGGCGAAGGGCGCCGCGCCGGGTTTCGTGTGACAGCTCAGGCAGTTGCCGGCGTCCGTCAGATATTTTCCGCGCTCGGCGAGCGACTGCGTCGGCGCGGTCACATCTTGCGGTACAGCAGCGTAGGGCACGATAATGAACGCGGCAAACCAGCCGAATGCTCCCCCACGTCGATTCATGCTACTCCTCGGCCGCCTTTCATTTTTCGCAGAAAGTGTAATGCGAGGCCCTCGGCCATGGTAGGTCTCAGCGGTCCGGGGGTCCTCGGTCGTACTTTTCACTTGCACAGTGATGCTGGCCGATATAATGTTGTACGTCAATGGGGATTTGTCCGATGCTGCGCGCCCCATGCGACAACGGAAGGGCGCAGTGCGACTTCCCGCCTGCCGCGGCAGACTCACGGTTCGTCAACGTGGAGCTAGCACGATGAGGCCATCGATCAGCTGTATTGGAGCGCTCGTCATCCTCATTGCGGGGCCATTGTCCAGTGCTTACGCGAATGATAAGGACGTGGTTGATTACCGGGAGCACGTCATGAACACGCTCAACGAACAATCCGAGGCGCTGGGCCAAATTCTCTCGACGACCGTTCCGGACGATAATGCGATTGCCCACCTGGAGGTGCTCGCGCTCGCCGCCTCAATGGCGCTCAAGGCATTTGAGCCGAAAGTGCCGGGAGGCGAGGCAAAGCCGGAGGTATGGTCCAACTGGGCGGACTTCGCCAAGCGCATGAACGAGTTTGCGCAGAATACCGCTGCGGCCGCAAAGACCGCCCACGTCCAGGGAAAGCAAGCCGCTCTTGACAACATTTTAAACGCGCTTACCTGCAAGAGTTGCCACGACGTATATCGCAAAGAGAAGAAGTGACGACTGCCGCCGAAAGCGGTGACCCTAAGCGGAACACCAAGGCCGCCTTTGCGCCGCGTCTTTCGATTGGCACTCCACGGATCAGCCTGCCCCGAGCAATCCATGGGCATCGCCGCGCATGCGTTTTATTCGGTGATTTCTGGGTTTTTAGAGTCACGATTTTGCTAAGTGTCTGTATTTTATAAGTATGGTACTGTGCGATTGACAAGTACCGTGCTAGGACCTACCATTTTGCATAGAACTCTCGTGGGCAATCGCTTTCTGTATGGGGGCTCAGAAGCGCATCTAGAGAACTTTCTGGTGCTGGCCCGGTTAAATAGAAAAGCTTGGCGGTCTATTGAGTACCGATGCCCATTGATGACGTAAACCTTGACCTCGTTGCGAGGCAGCAATTCATGGTGGAACGGAGTCTACTGGCGGGGGGCGATTCCGGAATGTCGTTTACTTGGTGTATTAGAAGTTTCACGGCAGCCTTGATCGCAAGTTTGCTGTCGCTGGGCTCAGTCTGTGAAATCGCTCAGGGTGAAACGCAAGAGCGTGCTCAACCCGCCGGTGCTACAGTTCCGTTGCCGATGCCGGTATTGCGTCGCCTGACACGTGTGGAATACGCCAATTCTCTGCGCGATCTTTTCGGCATGGAATTTCCATTCACCGACGAATTGCCCACTGATGGTCAAGCTGCCGGCTTCGACAACAACGGTGATACGCTGTCGCTGACGCCGGTGCATCTTGAGACGTACCTCAAGCTTGCCCGCAAGACGAGCAGTCTCGTCATGGGCTCCGGCTCATCTTCCCCTGTCATCGAGATCTTGCCGGCCCCTGGTGACCAGGCTGGGTGGCTTGAAGGATTGCCGATGGGAACGAGAGGTGGAGTGCGCGTTGAGTACTATTTCCCGCGTAGCGGGGAATACGAACTACGCGCGTTCACGGACTATATTCTCCCCGGAGGTCTGCGGGTCTCCTCCTTCAATCCGCCGCCCGCAAGAGAAGGAGCGCGCTTTTTCCGTGAGCGCGTCAAAGTCTCGGCGGGACTGCACACGTTCTTCGCGACTTTCCCGCGTCACTATGCGGATCGAGAGGGCGCCGTGCCCAATCTCGAGAGTGCCGTCGGCGCGCCCGGACTGGGAGGACCCGTGGATGTACGTGCCTCCGCGATCCGGCCGACGATGCAATTCTGGCTCGATGGAAAGAAAATCAAAACGTTTGAAATCCAGGGTCCCGACGTCGAGGAGGCGGCGTTGGCAGTTCCGCCTGGTCCGCCAATACTCGCTCGAGCAGAGATTAGCGGACCTTTCAATGCCGCGGCCACCGTCGATACGCCCGCACGGCGGGCGCTAATGGTGTGCAGACCCAAAGACGCGTCGAACGAGGCAGCCTGTGCGACAAAAATCCTCGCGCGCATTGCACGTCGTGCGTACCGACGTGAGGTCACTCCGGGGGATATGAAAGAGATCTTGGCCGCCTTCGCCCATAAGCGCCGAACGGGCAGTTTTGACGAGGCCATCGGCATGGGGCTGTGCCGAATATTGGTCTCTCCGGATTTTCTGTTCCGCATTGAATTCGATCCTACCAATGCCAAAGCCGGCGGGGTCTACCGGGTATCCGATACCGAACTGGCGACGCGATTATCCTATTTTTTGTGGAGCAGTATTCCCGACGACGAACTTCTCGACGAGGCGCGGCACGCTCACTTGACTGGTTCTGGGCTTCAACGCCAGGTGCTTCGAATGCTGGCCGATTCGCGAGCAGACGCGCTGGTCGATAACTTCGCCATGCAATGGCTCGGTTTGCGCGACATGGACAGCATGCGCCCAGACGCCAGGGCCTATCCGGAGTTCGATGATGACGTGAGGCAGGCGTTTCGACAGGAAACGCGGCTTTTTGTGCGCACGATGATGCGGGAAAACCGCAGTATCCTGGACATCATTTCAAGCGATTACACCTTCCTGAATGAACGCCTGGCAAAGTTGTACGGCATTGGAGGTGTCGATGGGGAAGCCTTCCGCAAGGTCGCCCTCGATCCCAACAGCCATCGGGGCGGAGTTATCAGTCAGGGCTCGGTCCTCATGATGTCGTCGCACCCGACGCAGACTTCACAAATCCTGCGCGGCAAATGGCTCCTCACCAACCTATTGAACTCACCACCGCCGCCACCTCCGCCGGGCGTTCCGCCACTCAACACCAAGCCGGCCTCCGATGGCCGCAAGCTCACGACTCGTGAGCAACTCGAGCGCCATCGCGGCAGTCCCGTTTGCAATGTTTGTCATTCCAAAATGGACCCCTATGGAATTGCGTTGGAGAATTATGACGTTTTGGGTCGCTGGCGCACCGAGGAAGATGGCAGCCCGCTCGACACCTCTACCGCCTTACCGCACGGAGAGCCTTTCACAGGGCCCGCTGGCCTCAAAGAGTTGTTGCTCGCGCGGTCCGACCAATTTGCCGCCGCAACCGTATCCCGTCTGATGACTTATGCCTTAGGGAGAAGACTCGAAAAGAGCGACGAGGGAGCCGTGCACGACATTGTCGCGGCTGCGAAGCCGAATGGCTACCGCTTTCAAGATCTTATCCTCGGCATTGTCAACAGCCCACTTTTCCAACTGCGACAGTCGATACCACTCGGGGAAATTCAGGTCGCGCAGAGCAAGCCATGACGTTCATCACTCGAAAACACATTTCACGACGCGCAGTCCTGCGTGGGGTCGGTGCGACCATTGCGCTTCCACTGCTCGATGCCATGATTCCGGCACTGAGCGCGGAGCGTCTCTCGTCCGCCGCCCCCGTGAGACGTTTACTCATCGTCCAGTATCCCCACGGCGTGGTGGATGCGACGTGGAATCCGGTCGGAGAAGGCGCGAACTATCAAATGAGTGACGGTCTGTCGCCGTTGGAACGCCACCGTAACAAGTTCACCGTATTTCGAGGATTGACGTCTTCTCCCGATCGCAAAAAGGCCGACTTCCATGACCGGGCAATCGCGAGCTTCCTCACCGGATGTGAACGGACCAGTGGGAAAGTACAGGTCGGAATCTCCATGGATCAGATTGCGGCCAAGGCACTGGGCAAGGAAACTCAATTCGCTTCGTTGGAACTCAGCACCCAGCCTCCCAGCGAATATGGCTCGCCATGCTATAGAGATGCCAACACCAATTTACCCATGGAATGCAATCCGCGCCTGGTGTTCGAACGGCTGTTCGGTGACACAGACACATTGGATCCGGTCGCGCAGGCAAACCGCGTCGCCGATGAAGCGAGTCTCCTCGACAGTGTCACTGGACGCATCAGCGAGGTCAATCGTCGGCTCGGCGCCTCTGACCGACGCAAACTCGACCAATACTTGGATTCGATCCGCGACCTTGAGCGGCGCATCAGCATTGCCTCGGCCGCTCCGCCGGTTACCCTGCCGGATCTGCATCGGCCGCCGGGTGTCCCCGACAATTGGGTCGAATACGTCAAGTTGATGTTTGATCTGCAGGTGTTGGCCTTGCAAGCCGACCTGACTCGAGTCATCACTTTTGCGACTGCGGCAGAAGTATCTCAGATGACCTTCCTTCATTTGGGGCTGTCGATGACATTCCATGAGATTTCGCATCACAATTCTGAGCAGAGCAAGCTCGACGCCCTGTCAAAAATCAATAAGAACCATTCGGAGCTATTTGCCTACTATCTCGACAAGCTCGAGGCAGTTCAGGAGGCGGGCGGTTCTCTCCTCGATCACTCATTGCTCCTCTACGGTTCCGATCTGAGCGATCCCTCGGTTCATAGCCAGCGGAATCTCCCGATCATTGTTGCCGGAGGGGCGGCGGGCCGGGTCAAGGGCGGACGCTTTGTCCGCGTTCCCGGCGAGGATACACCGCTCACCAATCTGCACCTGGCGCTGCTTGACAAGGTCGGCGTTCCCACCGAACACCTGGGCGACAGCACCGGCATGCTGAACCGTTTGGAGGTCTAACTTGAACAACCGGCCGTTCTTCATCGGTGTGAGCTTGATTGCCGCAGCGTTGCTCGCTGCACAGGCCTTCGCCGGCGGCTCGGCGGCCGGCAACCGTTTGTTGAAGGCATTGCGCGAGGCCGACGATGTGAGGGCCGCGCAACTGATCGATCAGCACGCCGATCTCAACGCGCGTGACGATACCGGCGCCACTCCGCTGATGTGGGCGGCACAACGGGGTAACGTTGAGTTGACGATGCGTATGCTAAAGGCCGGCGCCGATCCCAATTCGCGCGACAGCGAGGACTTCGGGCCCCTTCAGGTCGCCATTGAGGTGCGGGCCACGGAGATCGCTTTGCAGTTGATCGCCCACGGCGCCGACGCAAGGGCCGTGCGCGACAGCGGCGAGACGGTGCTCATGACCACTGCCCGCACGGGTCAGCTTGATGTCATGAAGCAGCTGATTGCCCGCGGTGCCGACGTCAATGCTCACGAGAATGAGTTTCATCAGACCGCCTTAATGTGGGCGGCCGGGTATCCCAACGAGGTCAAACTTCTGATTGACCATGGCGCGGACATCCGCGCCCGCACCAAAGTATGGGAAGTGACCAATACCATCTACACACCTCGCGCCCGACCCCACGATGCGACGCCCGGACTTCACGAGGGCGAGTATGTGAGCGAGAAGGGTGGTCAAAATGCCTTGTTCTTTGCCGTGCAGCGGGACGATTTGGAGTCTGCCAAGGCACTCGTTGACGCGGGCATCGATGTCGACGAGCGGGCCGCCGACGGCTCGACCGCACTGCTTCTCGCAGTCTATAAATGGGATTCGGGGCCCGGCGGGCGATGCGACATGCATGACTATCCGGTGTCTTTCCGCCCCAATGTGGAAATCGCCAATTTGCTCTTGGACCGTGGGGCCGCGCCGGCCGCAGCAAATTTTGCGGGCTACACACCACTGCATGGGGCCACGCTGGGCTTTGTTCCACCCGCGCAGCTGAACCAGTTCTGCCGCATTCCCTCGATCCGCGTGGAGGGCGCCAACGATACGAGAAAGACATCCGTGGATCCGCAAGAGGGCCTCTCCTTGGTCAAGCGTATGTTGGACATGAAGGCCGATCCGAATGCGATGACGCGCTATCCGATCGCAGGCCCGGTCGGTCATGTCCACCTCGATTTCGAGCACGTCGGCTCGACGCCGGTGCATATCGCGGCCAGTGCTGGAAATGCGGATCTCATGAAGCTGCTGCTGGAACGCGGTGGAGATCCCAACCTGATCCGTGGCGACGGGCATTCACCCCTGTCGCTGGCGGCGCAGGCCGATCACCTGCCGCTCGTGGAGTTGCTGGTCGCAAACGGTGGTGATGTCAAGCGCACGTACGATCCCGCGGATCCGATCGTGGATGTCTTCTATGACAGTGCCGTACAGGTCACCCATCTTGGACGCAATGAAACCCTTCTACATATTGCCGCGGCCGCAGGTGCGCATGCGGTCGTGCCATTTCTCGTTGCGCGTGGCGTGTCGTTGACCGCCAAGAATGACAAGGGCGAGACGGCGTTGGCGCTGGCGGAAAGCCAGGAGCGAATTCGCTATCAGCGCGACCGGAGGGATGCCAAGCTTCAACGAAGTTTCGACAACCCCAACATCCGGGATCCGGACGGCATCGTTCTGGAATCGGATACTTCGGATGCAATCAAGCGACTGATGCATATGGAAACAGCAGCCATTCGATCGGCAAAAGTGAGCAAATAGCCCACGATCGTGACTTTGAACTGATCGCCCGCTGCCCTCGAAGCAGAAATGATGGAGTCGGCGATGGCTAAGCTAGATCGGAGAACCTTCATAGCGGCGGCCAGCGTCGCGGCGCAGAGCGTGGCTGGTGTTCTATTTGCAAAAGGGGCTGAGCCTAACGGCATCATTCCAATCATCGATTCGCATATCCATCTCTTCGATCCGAACCGTCCCCAAGGTACGCCGGCGGCTTTTCCGGGGCCCACGGGCAAGTCCGGCTCATTCCCTAGCGCATACAAAATGCTTGCCGCTCCCCTCGGAGTCGTCGGTGCCATCCACATTGAGGCCAGCGATTGGGTCGAGGACAACCTATGGGCGCTCGAGACCTGCGCCGGTGACGACATCATGGTGGGCGTGGTCGGCAACCTGAATCCCCAAATCCCGGAGTTTCGCGAATACCTGGAGCGGTATCACCGAAATCCGATGTTTCGCGGTATTCGCTATGGCAACATTTGGGGCTACGATCTCGTCGGCCAGTCGAAGAACCGCGTGGTCCTTGACCGGCTTAAGCTCCTGGCGCAGGCCGATTTGGTGATGGATTCGGCAACCCCGAATATCGCGCTCCTTCAGGCGTTACTCCGTGTCAATGACGCGGTACCGGGGCTGCGGATTGTGATCGATCACCTTCCCAGTTTCGACCCCGCTCCGGAAGCAATGGCAACCTATGAGGGGCTACTACGCGAGTTCAATCAGCGCCCTGCGGTGTCCGTCAAACTTTCCCAGATCATTCACCCGGTCAATGGCAAGGTCAGCACGAGGTTGCTCGACTACAAAGCCAAGCTCGATCAGGTGGTGGAAGCTTTCGGCGATGACCGCGTTGTTTTCGGCTCCGATTATCCCAATAGCGATTCATCGAGCCCCGTCGACGACGTATTCCGGATCGCCAGGGAATATTACGCATCCAAGCCAGAGGCCGCCGAGAAGTATTTCTGGAGAAACTCGCTAAGAGTCTACAAGTGGATCAAACGAACGCCTGACCAACGCAAACTGGTTCAGGATCGTCAAACGGGCCATGACTAAGAATCCCACCTCGCAACCGAGGCGCGAATTGCCGGCCTTGCTGGCGCGCGGCCGCTTTCTGTTGGGTGCCGCCATCGGGACAGGCATGGCTGCGAAGGCGGCTGAACACGGGGGCGCCGACTTCCTCTTGGCGCTTAATGCCGGTCGCTTCCGTAGCATGGGAGCGCCATCGGCGGCCTGCATGCTTGCTCTTCGAGACTGCAATCGAATGGTGATGGATTTTGGACAGGCCGAGATATTGACCCATACGTCATTGCCGGTCTTCTTCGGTGCGGCTGCCTTCGGCACCGCGGATTTGGCCGAACTCGTGCGTCAAATAGCGAACGCCGGGTTCCACGGTGTGGCGAACTTTCCAAGTTGCGTGTTTCTCGATGGGCAATTCCGTCAGTTTCTGGAGGAGACCGGCTACGGGTTTGATCGAGAACTGGCTCTCTTGCAGGCTGCGCGGGCCAATGGATTGGCGACACTCGCATACGTACACACGGTTGAGGAGGCGTCGCACGCGGCCGCTCATGCGGATATCGTCAATTTGGATTTCGGTTGGAATATGGGTGGATCGGTCGGTGTCGAGAGCTCACTTGATTTGGATGACTCGTCAATGCTAGCCACAAAATTCGTGGGTGCCGTTCACGCCATCAATCCGAAAGCCCGTTGCGTCATCGAAGGCGGACCGATCGTAACTGCGGAACAAATGGACCGGGTCTGCAGATCCGCGAATGCCGACGGTTACATAGGGGGGTCAACCATCGATCGCGTCCCCCTTGAAAGCGCAATCGAAATGGCGACCAGCGCGTTCAAAACCATCGGCGGCTTGCGCAAGCAAGTGGATTCTCTCGAAAAGAGGCTCAATGGCAAAGCGCCCGTGGAGGCTTTAACCGGATTCAGCGAGACGATGGAGCGGGTGCGTGAGCAGGTAGCTCGTGCGATGGAAATGGACTCTCCTGTCCTAATTGTCGGTGAGGCCGGCACCGGCCGCCGTGATCTCGCCAAGGTCATTCACGAGGCCAGGGCTCCCAGAGGAAGGTGGTTGGTCTCGGCGGAATGCAGAGGCGGCCTAGCCGCCGAAATGGAGTTAAATCTGTTGGGTTGCGCGTCGAGTGACTGGGCCGGAATCAAGTCGCGGGTAGGATTGCTGGAGGTTGCTCGCGGTTCGACCTTGGTCCTTGATGATGTCGGTTCATTGGATGTCGCGGTACAGCGGCAATTGCTGCAGGCGGTGCAAACCGGCGGGTTTTGGCCGAGGGGTGGCACAGACATCATCCCACTCGACGTCCGGTTCATCGGCATAAGCAGCCTCGATCTTGCTGCCGAGTCGGACACCCGAAGATGCGATGCAAGATTCATGCAGTGGCTGGGCGCTGTCCGCATCGAAGTCCCTCCGCTTCGGGAACATCTGGAAGATTTGCCAATGCTTGCCGAAACCATTTTGCGCGGTCTCCCCAGAGGCAAGGAGACGAGACTTTCTCCGTCGGCTTATCGCGTCCTCCTTGGATACCACTGGCCCGGCAATGTTGCAGAATTACGCAACGTGCTGCGCGCGGCGACTTCGAAGCGGGGCAGCATCATTGCCGACGCAAAAATTGCTTCGCTGCTGACATCCTGCCGGGCTGTCAGCACTCAAAGGTCCTTTCTGACGGAGCGCGAATGGATATTGGATGGCCTCGAGCGGAACCGCTACAGGCGGGCCGAAACTGCGCAGTTCCTACGCCTCTCGCGCAAGACGCTTTACAACAAAATCCGGCAGTACGAAATCATGGGACGACGGGGCAAACCCCGTGTTGCAGCGGGCGAGGGCTGACGGCGAAAGGGCACTCGCGTCCGTCGCCACGATTTTACCCATTATTACCCACCGGATGAATGCAATTCGGTTGTAAGCTGTTGGTTAGACGGCAATTTTAGTTACTGAACGCTTCTCGGATCTGCGCTCGGTGATATCCCAATCTACCGGGAGCTGTCCAAGCACATGCCCTTGCAGTGTTCGCTAAAGCATTAAGGCCAGGGGGAGAGTATGCGAAGGCTCAGTCTTCATCGAGCGGCGATATCGCGCTCCTTCATGCTTGCGGTTTCCGTTGCTTGCTTGCTGCTCCTCAACGATGGCGTTTGGAGCGCAGAGTCCGCCAAGAAGATTGTATTTATCGGTGGCCCGGCCAGTCACGGAGTCGGGGAGCATGACTTCTCCAACGGCATCGCGGTGCTCAAGGAATTCTTGGACTCGTCGCCGGACGCGCGAACGACGAAGGCGGTTGCTTATCCCGCCGGCTGGCCGATGGAGGCATCGGCGCTCGACGGGGCTGCCACTCTAGTGCTTTATTTCGATGGCGTAGAAGGCGCAGGGCATCCTTTGCTCAGCCCCACGCACCTCGCACAATTCGAGAAACTCATGAAGGGTGGTGCCGGGGTCGTCGCTCTTCATCAAGCATCGACGGTGCCGGCGAACGATACGTCCATCGACTTGCCGCGTTGGTTAGGGGGCGCGCGATACGGGAGGTTCGATCGCACTACCGAGCCCGTGTTATTCAGGCCGGCGGTCCACCCCATCAGCAACGGGGTTGGCGAATTGTTGCTGGATGATGAATTCTATCCGACCATTCGTTTTGTAGAAGATCGCAAGAACGTAACTCCGATACTCACCGGGAAGCTTCATCCTCAATTTCGCGACGGCAAACTGTTGGTGATCGGCAAGGCGGAATGGCATCCCGTCGCGTGGGCATACGTGCGTGAGGACGGCGGAAGAGCATTCACTTTCACCGGCCTTCACTATCTCGTGAGTCTCGATAACCTGCCGCTTCGCAAGCTCCTGCTCAATGCCATCTTGTGGACCGCAAAAATGGACGTTCCCAAGGGCGGCGTCGGTACGGCCGCTCCGGCCGATGCCGCGGAAAAAATTGTCAAGCAGGAGATCGCGCTAGCCGGCGGCCCGAGGAGGACGGTTGAGGATGCCGTAGTCGTGCGGGCGGTGGACAACAAGGTCATTGAATATCCGTGGGGGCATCTTACTTGGTACGTTTCCAGAGAGCTCAAGAATTCCGACACGATGACGACCGGTGAGGCCGTGATCAAGCCGGGAGAGGCGAATCCGCGGCATTTTCATCCCAACTGCGACGAGGTATTGCATGTGCTCAAAGGACGCATTCTCCATACCATGGCTGATAAGTCCGCGGAGATGCAAGTAGGAGACACCGTGAGCATTCCTGCCGGTGTTCATCACAACGCCAAGAACATCGGGACCGAAGATGCTGTGTTGTCGATCAGCTTTTCCTCCGCCGACCGGCAAGTGATCGGAGAATAGCGGTATGGAGTGCCCCATAAAGGCCCTGAAACGGCCATGGGCATCCATCATCTGTGTGCTCTCGATTCTTTCGGCATCTGTACTCGAGCCCGCCCCAAGGGCCGGAGTGGATAAGCTCATGTACCATTACAATTCGCAGCGCACGGGTTGGAACGACCACGAGTCAACACTTCTGTCAAGGAGTGTAGCCGGCCCTTCTTTCGGCCTGCTCTGGGAAACACCAACCCTCGATTACTTCGAGGGTGTGCCTCCGCGCTTATTCGCCTCACCGCTTTTCGTGGATGCGGTTGCAATTTCTGCCGGTCGACATAAGGGCCGCACGTTCCCGGCCCTGTATGTAGTCACATCGACCGGCTATGTCTACGCCGTCAGCGCGTTTGAGGCGCACAAGACTCCGCCCGGCACAATACTGTGGCGTACGCGACTGACCGCAAAGCCTTGCTCCAACGGGACCATGGGCAACCTAAGCACCCCGATTATCGATATCCAGAAGCAGCGGCTCTATGTGACCAGCTGTGATGACGACGCTCGGTGGCAAGCACATGCCGTCGATATCCGTAACGGTGATGAGGTCCCCGGATGGCCCGTAGATCTTGGACGCGAAGCACTCAACGCGCCCGGTATCAACCGAAATGGGGGAACACAGTTCTCTGAGAAGGATGGGCATACACAACGTGGGGCGCTCAATCTCAGCCCCGACCATTCCCGTTTGTACGTGACCTTTGGCTTCGACAATTCGAGCGGGTGGCTAGTCGCCCTGGACACGAAGCTCCGAAAAGTGGCGACGGCTTTCTCAACCACGGCGGTGACCAGTGAAATCCAGGGGGGGATGTGGGCCTCTGGAGGGCCCTCGGTCGATCGAAACGGCACTGTCCATATCGCGACCGGCGCCAGCTCCACACAGGCCATGAAGCATGCCGGTATCCCGGGCGTGTTCCCCAATAGCGCCCATAGCTGGGGACAGTCGATATTGCAATTGAAAGACGACCCCATCACGGGCTTCGAACTTCTTGGGACCTACACACCGTTCAACTACTGCCTCACCGCGGCGAACGACGTCGACTTAGGCAGCAGTGGTACCGTAACAATCGACCTCGACCCGCGCAAAACGTCGACCCCTCATCTATTGGCGCTCGGTGGCGCCAAACAGGGAAACGTCTATTTGCTGGATCGTACTCATATGCCTGGCGGTGTCATCAAGAGGCAGCCGTGCGGGGATGACTCCGCGAGAGACTTATCCCTCCTAGCTCCCGAAAATCAACCTCAGTTCGGCAAGCGCGGGCCGGTCAATGTGTTCGGACCCTATAGCGACGTGCACGGCATGTTGGATCAGGCCCGCAGTCGTACGACCCTTGCATATTTTCATGCCGCGACGGGGGGGGACTTTGTCTATGTCACCGGGAGCAGTAAACGAGGGGAGGACTTCTCGACCAGTACACCTCCCGGACTGGCTCGGGTGAAGATCATGACGTCGCCGGGGCAGCCGGCGTACTTGCAATTGGACCAACTGGAGCAGACGCAGACCTTCCAAAATCCCGGATCGCCGATTGTTACGAGCAGCGAAGGTAGGAACGCCATCGTCTGGGTGCTGGATATCAATGTTCCCCGGCTGGCGAGCCTATATGGAGCCCATGCACCACAGCCTGTTCTGTACGCGTTCGATGCCTTGAGTTTGAAACTTCTCTGGAAAAGCGCGACCGGAGACCTGTCACCTAGTGGCAAATACAACGAGCCGACTGTCGTGAACGGTGCGGTCTTCGTAGGCACCGATCGTGTTCAGGCATTTGGTCTGCGGGCAGGCCTGCCTGCCGCGGCCCTGCAGTTCGAACCGCTCTTCGACGGGAGGACCTTGTCTCATTGGCGCGGCGACCCGGGAGTATGGTCGGTACAAGATGGTGCAATTACCGGTAAGTCGGATAATCCGATCGATCAAAACGTGCATCTCGTCCATGACGGCAATTACCGCGACTTCGAACTGCATTTCAAATACCGGTTTCTCAGCGAGCACGGTAATTTCGCTATGCATTATCGCAGCCGTCCGTATCCCGGACATGAATCCTCCGTCGTCGGCTACCAAGCCAATGTCGTGACGCTCGATGCAAAGGATCAGTTTGCCATGCTGTCGGATGACGGAGCACGGGGCGACTTGGCCCTGCTGGGCGAGAGAACCGATGTCTTTGAATACCATGGCAAGATCGACAAGCGAATCGTGGGGCTCGTGAACACCCCGGACTCGGTAGTGTCCGCGGTAAAACCGTATCCGGCCTGGAACGACTACGTGATCATCGCGTATGGCAATCATCTCGTTCATGCGGTCAACGGTGTACTGGCGGTCGACGTCATGGACGATGATTTCCGCGGTCGGCGGACCGACGGCACTCTTGCGCTACAGCTGCATGCAGGGCCTCCGATGGGCGTTCAGTTCAAGGATATTCGAATCAAGGAACTCACAGCGCGTCCGAACATAGCGCAGCAATTCGTAACCAGCCCCACACCTGCGCCCCTGCGAATATCGACTGATGATGTAAAGGCTGCGCAGATCGGGAAACAGGTGTACGACCAACGCTGTTCCATGTGCCACGGGATCAAGGAGTCCGGCGCACCAACCAGGGAAACGTTGGCGAAACTGCCGCGCGGCCAAATTACCGACGTGCTCGTGAACGGCCTCATGAGGGATATTGCGCTAGGCCTCAGTGACGAGGAGATCAACGCGCTCGCGACATATCTCACGCTCGCGGAGACGGCGCTGTGAGGGCTGCGTTGCTCAGGAGAACCATTGTCTGGTTTGTTTGCATGATCGCTCCAATGACCATACTCGGTCTTCCGCACACGCCAGAGAAGGAGAGTGTGCCAGGAGCGCCGGATGCGCTTCCTGGAATGCAGTTGTTCGCCGACAACTGTTCACAATGTCACGAGCGCGGTGTGCCCGGTGCGCCGACCAAGAGTTTACTGAGGAAGATGTCGCCAACCGCTCTGTATAGCGTTCTCACAAAAGGCCCAATGGTTGCCCAAGCGTCGCGCCTATCGGACCTGGAGCGACGCGAGATCGTCAAATACTTGACCGGACTAGATCCTGATACTACGCAGCGGCCTTTGTTCAAGTGTCGGCCCTCGACAAGCTGGCTCGATCGAGATGCGGTGCCGGTCGGATCAGGATGGGGGATCGACCTGGACAATACCCGGTCAATACCCGCTGCGCGGGGGGGCCTGGTGGCGGGTGACCTTGGTGAGCTAAAACTCCGGTGGTCGTTTGTGTTTCCGGATTCCACCGAGGTCCGGTCACAGCCCACAATCGCGGGCAATGGTCTCTTTGTCGGCTCGCAGAGCGGGGCCGTGTACGCGATGGACGCGCGAAGCGGCTGCGTTCATTGGATGTTTCAAGCCATCGGCGAGATCCGCGGATCCGTGGTCTACGGCCGGCTTTCGGAGGACGATCGTGCGGGCCCGACGCTGTTCTTCGGCGATGCGTTCGCAAATGTGTACGCGATCGACGCCGCGACGGGTGCCTTGCTGTGGAAGACAAGAATTGACGATCATCCGGTGGCTAGGATCGTTGGGACACCCGTGCTAGCCCAAGGGCGACTCTACGTGCCGGTGGGATCCTGGGGCGAAGAGATAGCTGCAATGTCGCCGGACTTTGTGTGCTGCACCTTCCGAGGCTCCCTGGCCGCGCTGGATCGCGCGACAGGCGCCGTCATCTGGAAGCGTTATACCATTCCCACGACGCCAGTGGAGCAATATAAGAATTCCTCGGGCAATCCTCAGTTCGGGCCGTCCGGCGCGAGCATTTGGAGCAGCCCCGCGTACGATAAAGGACGCGGTCTGATTTACTTTGGAACAGGGGATAACTTCTCGAATCCCGCGGACGGCAACAGCGACGCGATATTTGCGGTTGACGCCACGAGCGGTGAAGTTCGATGGAAGACTCAGGTTACTGCCGGCGACGCCTATAACGACGGCTGCATCGGTGGTCTGCACAAGCCGACTTGCCCCAAGCAAAACGGTGATGACCTGGATTTTACTGCTCCGCCCTTGTTGTTTCGGCAGGGAAATGGCAAGGATATATTGATCGCCGGACAAAAGAGCGGCGACACCTATGCGCTCGATCCCGACACCGGGTCACTCATTTGGCACACACGGCTCACTCAGGATCCGAATCTATGGAGTGGCGGTATCTGGTTCGGTATGGTGACCCAGGGCGGGCGGTTATTCATTCCAGCGGCCTCTACACGGGTTATAACGGCGGCGGCCGCGGCTCGCGTAACCTCTTTTGATGAAATGTTCCTCAATTCGCCGGTCAATGGCTTAAACGCGCTCGACCCCGCTACGGGCGATGTTCTGTGGTCAACTCCCGCAGGCGAACGCTGCAAAAGGGCCGTCTGTGCCAGCGTCATGATGGCCCCCATCGCGATCCCCGGTGCAGTGCTTGCGGGATCAGTGGATGGCTATATCCACGCCTTCGACGATCAGTCGGGCAAGCGCTTGTGGAGCTTTAATACAGCACACGAGTTTAAATCTCTCAATGGGGTGCGCGGGAGCGGTGGCGTGATCATGGGCGCGGGCGCGGTCATGGTTGGGCACGGCATGTTGTACGTGACTTCGTCAAAACGTTCAAGCTCCGCGGTCCTTCTTGCCTTTTCGAAGGCTCACTGACGTGATATGAAATCGCCAATTATTTTCAAAATTTTGATGGCCATTGGGCTATGGATAGCAATGAAGTCCTTGCCGGCGACGGCCGAGGTTCCCTCGGATGGCGGCCAGAGCACGGGTCAACTGATTTATCAACAGCGCTGCGCGGTCTGTCACGATCACCCGCAAGATCGAATTCCTCCCAAAGCACTACTCGGTAGTCACAAGCATGACTACATCGTCCGCGCTCTCACCACGGGGCTGATGCAGATGCAAGCATCCGGCTTGTCGACGGCGGAAATCGATGCCGTAGCATCCTATTTGATCGACGACGCGAAATCCGCGGGACCAGCGGGTTATAAACCCCCGGATCTGGAGGATCCGGATCTCCGGGCCAATCTCTGCAAGCGCGCAGCTGGGCGATTCGCTCTAAATCCTGGTGATTGGTCTGGATTTAGCCCTGATCTTGCAAACACGCGATTTCAACCACGCCCAGGGCTACGAGTTTCAGATGTCCGTAAACTGAAACCCAAGTGGGTCTTCGCTTATCCCGGGGCGAGGGCCTATGGGCCACCCAGCGTCATGTCCGGTCGTGTGTTTCTCGGGACAGTCATAGGCAGCGTGCTGTCACTCGAGGCGAAGACCGGCTGCACGTATTGGGCTACAGAGCCCGGAGCGCCCGTGCGGACGACCGTGTCCGTGGGCAAATGGTCCACCAGTCCCGAGGCAGGGCGGCCTACTGTGCGCTTTGCCGCCTATTTTGGCGACTCAAAGGCTGTGGTGCATGCCGTAAATGCGGAGACGGGGGAATCTTTGTGGTCGACCAAGGTGGATGACCATCCCTTTGCCACGATTAGCGGCCATCCTGCGCTTCACCAGGGGAAACTCTATGTACCGCTGACCTCCGGCGAAGGCTCGATGGGTCCGCGCGGCGATTATCCCTGCTGTACCTTTCGAGGAAGCATCGTTGCCCTGGATGCCTATACGGGAAAGATTCTCTGGAAGACCTACACAATCCCAGAGGAGCCGAAAGCTTACAAGCTTAATTCTGCGGGAACACAGATGTATGCGCCGGCCGGGGTAGGAATATGGTCGGCGCTAACCGTGGATGTGAAGCGCGCGCTCGTCTATGGCACCACGGGTGAATCAAAGACGGCCTTAAGCGTGAAGACCTCCGATGCGATCATGGCATTTGACCGCAATACCGGGTCGGACAAGTGGGCGGTGCAAGCAACGCCCAATGATAACTGGATTCAGGGCTGCGAGGTGAAGCCACCGGGTGCCAACTGTCCGGACCCCCTGGGACCGGATGCGGATTTCGACACGCCGGCCATGCTGCGCACAACGCGCCACGGGAGATCGCTGCTCGTTGCCGCGGAAAAATCCGGGCTGATTACCGCGGTAGATCCCGACGCTGCTGGAAGGATTCTGTGGCAGCGGAATCTGGCACTTGAGGCGGGCGTTCCCTCCGGGGCAATCTTGCGCGACCGTGCTCAGTTGGGAGTGGTGTTCGGAATGGCCGCAGACGACAGCAACATTTATGCGGCGGTTGCCGATCCGAGCATCGACAAGGGACATGTCCCGCTTGGGGTGTACGCACTCGATGTTTCCGACGGAGCCATCGTGTGGCACACGCCCGGCGCGCCGGTACCGTCCTGCTCCTGGGGCGAGCATGGGTGCACCGGCGCACAACGCACGGCCGTAACCTCGATTCCGGGAGTGGTATTCGCAGGCTCTGCGAATGGTCATATGCAGGCGTACGCAGCAGCAAATGGGCGAGTGATTTGGGATTTCGATACCGCGAAAACCTATGCGGCCGTGAATGGTGTTGCGGCGCAGGGCGGATCCATCGAAGGCGTTGCGGCGGCGATTGCCAACGGCACCCTATATGTAATGTCGGGGTTCGCCAGCTATGGTGGCGGGATGGGTAATGCACTAATTGCTTTTTCGGTCAATGGAAAGTGAGGGCTAACATGCCGATGAACATTGCTGTTGTAGCCGCTTTCGACACCAAGGGTGCAGAGGCGCGATTTGTCGATGGCATCATACGAGCGCGTGGCCATCGCACATTGAAGATTGACGTCGGTGTATTGGCCGATCCGTCAATGCCCGTGGATATCTCCGCCAGCGACCTAGCGCACGCCGGTGGTGGAGACCTGCATACGTTGCGCAGCGCTGGGGACAAGGCGGAAGCGATGGAGGTCATGACGCGCGGCGCAGCCGTCGTTGCCGCCAAGTTATATGGTGAGGGCCGTTTCGACGCAATCATCGGACTTGGCGGTACCGCCGGAACGGCGATCGCTTCGAGCGCAATGCGCGCATTGCCCATTGGAGTGCCCAAGGTGCTGGTGTCCACCGTTGCCGCGGGCGACACGCGCCCTTACGTCGGCACCAAAGATCTCACCCTGATGTACTCGATAGTCGACATAGCGGGGCTTAACCGAATATCGACCCGCGTGCTTGCCAACGCGGCGGGCGCGGTGATCGGGATGGTCGAAACTACGCTCCCTGCCTACGAGGAGCGGCCGCTCATTGCAGCGAGCATGTTTGGTAACACCACTGCTTGTGTCGATCGTGCGCGCGGCATCCTTGATGCGGCGGGTTTCGAGGTTCTGGTGTTTCACGCTACCGGCGCCGGCGGCATGACCATGGAGAGCCTTATCGCCGACGGCTATGTGGACGGCGTGCTCGATCTCACAACAACCGAATGGGCAGACGAGCTTTGCGGCGGAGTATTCTCCGCCGGGACGAAACGGCTGGACGCGGCGGCGCTCGCCGGTATACCGCAAGTCGTGGCGCCTGGATGCCTCGATATGGTCAATTTTTGGGCGCCGGAAACGGTACCGGCGCGATATGCAGGGCGAAAACTCTTTCGCTGGAATCCAAACGTCACTTTGATGCGGACCGATGTCGATGAAAATCGGCGGCTCGGAAGGATACTCGCCGAGAAGGTCAACAAAAGCATCGGGCCGGTCCGGGTTTTGTTGCCGCTTCGCGGCGTCTCGCAGCTGGACAGTCCTGGGGGGGAGTTCTGGTGGCCGGAGGCCGATCAAGCATTGTTCCAAAGCATGCGACAATCGTTGCGCGATGATATTCCGCTGATTGAGCTCGACGCCAACATCAATGACCCGCAATTTGCCGAGCGCGCGGCCGATGAGCTGCTGGATATGATGGAAAAGGCGAAGGTCAACGGCCGCGGCCGCCCATCCGGAAACGTGCAGCAAGGGGAGATGCGATGAAATACCCTCGTGATGAAGTATTGCGTCGGCTGCGCGGGCAAATTGCGCAACACCGCCCAATTGTCGGCGCAGGCGCCGGGACAGGAATCTCGGCTAAATTTGCGGAGGTAGGCGGCGCCGACCTCATCATCATTTATAACTCCGGCCGGTTTCGCATGGCAGGGCACGGAAGCCTTGCGGGTCTCCTGGCGTACGGGGACGCCAATGCCATAGTCAAGGAGATGGGGGAACGAGAGGTATTGCCGGTGGTAAGCAATGTGCCTGTGATAGCCGGCGTGATGGGGACAGACCCGCTGCGTTCCATGGACTATTTGCTCGCCGAACTGGATGCCTTGGGATTCTCCGGTGTCAACAATTTCCCTACGGTGGGCCTCATCGACGGCAGATTTCGCATGGAGCTCGAACGCACCGGCATGGGGTTCGGCCGGGAAGTCGATATGATCCGTGCAGCGCGTGAGCGCGGGTTCTTCACCTGCGTCTACGTATTTGATACCGAGCAGGCGAAGGCGATGGCGAAGGTGGGTGCGGATACCATCATTGCCCATGTAGGATTGACCGTGGGAGGCTCCATTGGATTGGCCAACGATGACGCGTTGAGCCTTGAAAAGACGCCGGCCCTGGTACAGGCCATTGGCGATGCCGCCAAGGGAGTCAAATCGGATATTCTTTTGCTCTGTCATGGCGGGCCCATCGCGACGCCCGAAGACGCGGCCTATGTGCTCGCCCGTAGCGATGCGGTGGGATTTGTCGGCGCCTCGTCGATGGAGCGACTGCCGGTAGAGACCGCCATAGCGGCGACCACGCGGGCGTTCAAGTCATTAGTGCTGCGGTCGCCACCAGATTCCTCCCAAGAGAAGCTTCCACACTGACATGAATGCGAACTCCCGCATCGAGGTCTGTCTTGCGCAGAATCTGTCTCAAACCGAGGAGACCAATTCGGCTACGACGTGGATTCTATGTCCTTGGCTCGAGCGCTTCCCTGAAACTTCCGGCGTCTGGTTGAGTGTCCTGGCGGCGCACGATTCGAACGAAGGACTGCTGCAGGCGCTCGCAACATCGACAAAGGCGTGGCCCAAGGTCTATGCCGGCGTGTTCGCGGTAGATACGTTGCGTCCGAGCTCACAGCTCATTCGCTGCCTCAAGAACGCCGGCGTCGCCGGCGTCATTAATTTTCCAAGTATATCTTTCATCGATGGTGAAGCGGGCGAGGTGTTTAGCGGATTGTCCTTAGGGGTCGATCGCGAGATCGACTTTCTTCAGCAGTGTTCCAGCGCAGGACTGCGCATCGCCGGCGTTGCGAATTCGACGGAGGCGGCCGAGCAACTGAGCAACATGGGCGTGGATTTTCTGATTGCGCATGGGGGACCGCCGACCCGTGACAATGCAGATCCCAGCCAAGAGGCCGCGGTTCGCGTTGAGAGCGCCGTGCGGAGGCATGGCACGCCGGTTATTCCAATATCGCGCATACTTCAATGCAGTCGATCGAGCACGTAAGTGCTCATTATTTGGCGTCAGTCTTCACCACAAGATAGGTGACGGCGCCGCCAGGGGGCGGTGTCATCACATGCCCGAGGCCCGCCGGTATGAAGAGCACGTCTCCCGGAGCCAACGTGTAACTCGTACCACCGATGATCCTCCCGCCGAGCCACTCGTTTGGCTTTACTTCCCGGTTACCTTCGACCTTCTCGCCGATGAGCACGCTAACGGTGCCTTCACGGATGACGATAACATCGTTGAGTTTTCGGTGAACCTCGACTTTTCCAGGCCCATCGCGGCGAATGACGTATACCGGTGTGCCCGCATCACTCTTTAACAGGTGGGCCGCCGATCCGTCGACCGTCTTCGTGACAGACGCATTGATCTCGGCCGTCGAGTTGTATTCCGCCGTCCTGTCACCCGTGGTAGCGTGAACCCACGAGCCGGCCAAGACGGCAATCGACACAAAGTGTAGGGATTGGATCAGCTTTCTCATGATGCCTCGTAATCAAGTTGGAAGTAGACGATACGATCTCAAGAAACTGCGCCTAATGATGAGCCGCTAACGCACCCTAACTCGTTATTTGACATCTGACAAGGAGGATGCTATATCCAGCGGTATGTGTAGCCATCGTATGGCGGGGAAACTGTGTGGGCCGACCCAACGCCAGGCTCTCGCAGAGGACTCGATACAGGGAGAGATTTCGCAGTCCGGGTGCGTCCGTCGACTCCCCCAAATCGCCTAGACTTCTCGGATAAAGACCATTTCGCAGACCATGTCGATCATTTGAGCGACCTCATTCTTCGAGAATGGGCTCTTGCCGGTGAAATACTCATATTCCGCTGCCACCGCGAACGGCACTGCGGTCATGGCCACAATGGCGAAACGAAGCCGAGCCGGACTGACATTGCGTACCGCCCCTTCGCGCTGAGCGTCCTCTATCAGTGAACACCAATTCTCAAAGCCCTGTTTGCCGAAGCGCTCCGTCAGCCAAAGCATTCGGGGCGTTGGATGGGCAGCCTCCGCGGTGATGATGCGATGAAGCTGGGGCATGGTCGCGGTGAAGTGCGCCAAGTCCGCGATTGCCTGTTTCAAGCGCTTGGCAGCGGTTGAGGGAGACCGTGCCGACATGGCCGTAGACATGAATTGGTTATACTGCTCGAAAATATGTTCCATCATGAATCGCCAAAGCTTGTCTTTGGATTTGACGTGATGGACAAGCAACTGGATGGAGATTCCGGCATCTGCTGCCACGGCGCGCATGCGCGCCCCGTCGAATCCTTGGCGAGCAAACGCCGAGATAGCCGCCTCGATGATTCTTGCCTTTACCTCTTCGGGGCGTCGCGGCGTTTTCTTCTTAGGTGATGACGCGGCTTCCTTCTTTCTTACGTCTACGCGTTTGCTTTTCGCCATTATAGTTCCAATTGCATTTCCGGCATAATAGACGGGTCGGACCGCATTTGACATTAGCACAGCCCTACTTTCAAGTCCCCTGGTCGTCGGCCGACCATACCGTTTATCCGACGAGGCGGGAGGCGTCAATAGGCCACGGCCCGACAGTGTCAGCCACGACCCTGAGAAGACGGGTGGATTACGGAGATGAGGGAGTATCTCGACACCCACCACATGCTCACCACATTTAAGACCGTGAGTTTCCGGGATCCCACCTGATCGGGCCATTGAGGCGCAATGTTGGCAATTGTGTCACGGGCGTGGCCACACTGGTTCGCTACTGATCAAATGAACAAATACATTGACTTGAACGATCTCCCGTCCTATAAAGAATCATCAGGAATATGCGAAATTCCTTTGATGACCGACTTTGACGCTTGGTAAGTAGCTGGCTGCCAGCGGCGGGTGCTTTTCGACTTGAAAGCGGTACGAACGGGGCTCGTGGGATGCTGCTGCGCGACATTCCGTGGCGACCGGCATGTACTGCATCGTGGATATTGGGAATTTACGATTGGTTTACTACGGGGGATAGGGTCATGAAAGCCAACGAAAACGGAAAAGTGATCATCACTTGCGCGGTCACGGGATCGATCCACACGCCGTCAATGTCGCCCTATCTGCCGGTGACGCCCGAGGAGATTGCCGATTCGGCCGTGGACGCGGCGGAGGCGGGTGCAGCGATCGTACACATGCATGCACGAGATCCGATCGATGGGCACCCGGTCCAAACCCCTGAGGCCTTTGAACCTTTTCTCAAACTCATCAAGAAGCGCTCGAACGTTGTTGTGAATCTAACCACCGGTGGATCGCCCTATATACCGGTGAATCAGCGGTTGCTCCCGGCGGCGGTGTTAAAACCGGAGGTGGCAAGTCTCAACATGGGATCCATGAACCTTGGCCTGTTTCCCATGCTCAATCGATACCGGGATTTTAAGTATCCGTGGGAACGCGAAATGATTGAGGGATCGCATGATCTCGTATTTAGGAATACCTACAAGGACATTCGTTATGCGATTGACACGCTCTCAGAGGGCGGTGTCCGCTTCGAGTTTGAGTGCTACGACACGAGCCATCTCCACAATCTGCACTACTTTTATTCTGCAGGGCTGGTCAAGGCGCCGTTGTTCATCCAGACGGTGTTTGGCCTGATGGGCGGTATCGGCAGCCATCCCGAGGAAGTTCTTCACATGAAGCGTACTGCTGATCGGTTATTCGGCGATGCGTATTACTGGTCGGCGTTGGGCGCAGGTAAAAGCCAAATGGCGGTCGCGACGCTCGTCGCGCAACTGGGCGGGAACGTGCGGGTCGGTTTGGAAGATTCGCTCTGGATCGGTAAGGGACGGCTGGCGAAGTCGAATGGGGAGCAAGTCAGCGAGGCCAGGAGGGTTATCGAAGGTCTGGGCTTGCAGGTCGCATCTCCTGAAGAGGCGCGAAAGATGCTGGGGTTGAAGGGCGGAGACAAGGTCGCGTATTGAGTCGCGCATACCCGTGCACACGGGTGCGGGTAACGGTTAAGTGGTCGGGGTAAGGTTGGCGCGCTTTTCGAGCCAGTACCGGTAGCTCGGCGCAAGCAGTGCAAAAGGATCTCGGCAACCCAACTGCTGCGCAGCCTGGATGGGCCAATTGGGGTTGATCAACATTTCGCGGCCTAGCGCGATTAGATCGGCTTGCTCGCGGCGCAGAATATCTTCGGCTTGGTGGGCGTCGGTGATAAGTCCAACCGCCATCGTCCGTATGCCCCCATGGGCTTTAATCCCCTCGGCGTAAGGTACCTGATACCCTGGCCGCGGAGCCTCAAACACGTCTCTGCTTATCCCGCCACTGCTGCAGTCGATTACGTCGACACCATGGGTCTTGACGACCTTCGCAAGTTCAATGCTGTCGTTCAATGTCCAGTCGGCGCCATCTGCGGCGGATATCCGCATGAATAGAGGCTTGTGGGACGGCCAGTGCCGACGTACTTCGTCAACGACTTCCACTGCGAACCGCAAGCGGTTGGCTAGTGATCCGCCATACTGATCCGCGCGATGGTTGGCGGTTGGCGACAAAAATTGGTGGATCAGGTATCCGTGGGCCGCATGTACTTCCAGGACATCGAATCCGGCTTGAAGCGCTCTGGTAGCCGCCTTGCCCCAATCTTCGATTTCCGTTTGAATGTCCGCAATCGTCAGTGCGCGGGGAACGCCGGACGAGGCGCTATGCGGCAGGGCGCTCGGACCGATCAGATCCCATTCTTCGCCGTGGTCAACGCCGACAAAGGTCGTTAGAGGGGAACGGCCTTCCCAGGGCAGCGCGTTCCTTGCCTTGCGCCCAGAGTGTCCAATCTGGATAGCGATTCGGGCACCCTGGGCCCGAACGAAGTCAGTAATTCGTTTCAAAGGCACTATAAAGTCATCTTTCCAAATCCCCAAGTCGCGCGGCGTAGTGCAACCGCGCGCATGCACTTTTGTCGATTCAAGAAAGACCAATCCAGCCCCGCCGATTGCGAATCTCCCGAGGTTGACCAAGTGCCAATCCGAAGCGAATCCATTGACACCCTGATACATCAACATGGGTGAGACGACGATCCGATTACGAAAGGTCAGTTCACGTATTTGGAGTGGGGAAAACAATAAACTGTTCATAGCATTCTCACGGATGTCACGGTGGGTAGCCGCGCCTCGCTCTCCCATGTCGAGAATTTTCATTTGGCAATCGGAATCTCGTGGGCAATTGTTTGCGATATCCGCAATCGTACACGTGCTTGCTTGCGAGCCGCAAGGGAGCTTTTCATTTGACAAGTACAATGACAACCTTTAGGATCGTGAGCGGGGTAGTGGGACCAAGCAAAACGCCTTTTTGGCTGCGCAATGTCAGGGTGCCCTTGCTTTGTCTGCTCGATAGCCGTGGAGGGGCCCGAACGGCCGCCAGGAGCTTGGCGCCAGGAGCTTGGCTCAAGTACCCGAAGCGTAATAGGGGCATCAAGAATCCCGGAAATTTGTAATACTGCGTCGTGCCCCACGGGCAAAACGCTTCCGACATCACCAAGTGGGATTACTTGCGACTTGATGTCGTTTAGCGGGCTGGACAGTACTACAAAAAGGTGGATCCTCCGATGACGCAATACGTCCTCTCGCTTGACCAGGGCACAACTAGCTCGCGGGCCATGCTCTTCGACCGTGAAGGCAGGATCGCCGGAATCGCCCAGCATGAATTCGCCCAGCATTTTCCTAAAACGGGCTGGGTTGAGCATGATCCCATGGACATCCTCACGACCCAGCTCAACACCGCCGTGGAGGTCTTGGCCCGTGCGCGCATACGCCCACGCGACGTCGTGGCGCTCGGCATCACGAACCAGCGGGAGACCGCGCTCGTGTGGGACCGGGACACCGGCACGCCGGTCTATAACGCGATCGTCTGGCAGGACCGCCGAACCGCGGAGTTTTGTGCGCAGCTGCAAAAGGACGGCAACGAAGAGCAGATCAGAAAGAAGACCGGGTTGCTCATCGATCCCTATTTCTCGGGCACCAAGGTCGCGTGGATTCTCGACAACGTGAACGGTGCGCGGGCCCGCGCCGAACAGGGCAAGCTCGCGTTTGGGACCGTCGACTCCTGGCTCATCTGGAACCTTACCAGCGGCAAGCGCCATATCACTGATCGCACCAATGCGTCGCGTACCCTGATGTACAACATCGTCCAGGACAAGTGGGACGCGGACCTTCTGAAACTCCTCAACGTCCCTGAAAGCATGATGCCCGAGGTCGTCTGGTCGAGCGAAAAGGTGTCGCGAGTCAGTACGTCGCTTGGCCTCGGCGATATCGAGATCGCAGGCATTGCGGGCGATCAGCAGGCGGCCCTGTTTGGTCAGCTCTGCGTAAGCGCCGGCGACGCCAAGAACACCTACGGAACCGGGTGTTTTCTCCTGCAGAACATAGGCGGCAAATTTGCGCTGTCAAAGGAGAACCTCATCACGACGATGGCGTGCAGCACGGAACGGAAGCCGCAATACGCGCTCGAAGGCAGCGTGTTCATCGGCGGCGCCGTCGTTCAGTGGCTCCGGGACAAGATGCGCTTTTTCGAGAAGGCACCGGATATCGAAAAGATTGCGGAAGGGGTGCGGGATTCGGGCAATCTCATCCTCGTTCCGGCATTTACAGGGCTGGGCGCGCCTCATTGGGACCCTTACGCCAGCGGCATGCTCATCGGATTGCAGCGCGATACGGAGATCGGGCACATCGCCCGGGCCGCACTTGAGAGCATCGCGTTTCAAGTGACCGATGTTCTCATGGCGATGCAGAGCGATACAGGCACCAAATCGCCCATGCTCCGGGCCGACGGCGGCGCGGCGGCAAATGACATGCTGATGCAATTTCAGGCGGACGTGCTGGGGATTCCCGTCGAACGCCCGGCCATCCTCGAAACAACGGCCCAGGGAGCGGCCTATCTCGCCGGTTTGGCCACCGGGTATTGGAGCGATGTGAAGGAGATAGCCAAGACGCGCCCTGCAGGCCAGGTCTTCAGTCCGCAAAAAGATCGCGAGCGGGCGAAGCGGCAGTACATCCGGTGGCAAGATGCGGTTGCCCGGTCCAAGGGCTGGAACAAGAGCGTCGCATGAATCGCGAGGAGATGCTGTCACGGGTCAGGAGCCGCACGACGCCATGGGACATCGTCGTCATCGGCGGCGGGGCGGTCGGCGCGGGTGTTGCCGTGGATGCCAGCGCGCGCGGGCTCGATGCATTGCTGATCGAACGCGAGGACTTCGGCAAAGGCACATCGAGCCGGTCGACCAAGCTGGTTCATGGCGGTGTCCGTTACCTCGAGCAAGGGAATATCTCACTCGTGATGGAGGCGCTCAAGGAGCGCGGGCTGCTCCTGCGCAATGCCCCGCACATCGTTCATGACCTGCCCTTCGTGGTCCCAAACTACTCCTGGTGGGAAGCGCCTTTTTACGGCATCGGAATGAAGGTGTATGACCTCCTGGCCGGAAAATACAACTTCGGCAAATCGCGGGTTCTGTCGTTGGCTGAGACGCTTGAGCGATTGCCGACCATCCAGCGGGAAGGTCTCCGGGGCGGCGTTCTTTACCACGACGGACAGTTCGACGACACGCGTCTGCTGATCCACCTGCTCGCGACCGCGGTGGATCACGGCGCCACCGTCGTGAATTATGCGGAGGCGGTTGAATTTCTCAAGGGCGACGATGGCTTCCTCTCCGGTGTCGTCATCGAAGATCGCGAAGCGACCGTCCGGTACACGGCGGATGCCAAGGTCGTGATCAACGCAACGGGCATTTTCACCGATGAAACCAGACGATTGGCGCAGATCGATGCCGAACCGATGGTCACCCCGAGTCAAGGAATACACTTGGTGCTCGACCGCTCCTTTCTGAAGGGGGACAACGCCATCATGGTTCCTCGGACCAGTGACGGTCGCGTGCTATTCGCGATCCCCTGGCATAACCGGACGCTGGTGGGGACCACCGACACGGCCATCGACAAGCCCTCCTACGAGCCGCTGCCGCTCGAAGAGGAAATCGACTTCGTGCTCGAAACTGCCCGCGAATACTTGAGCAGGCCGCCGTCCCGCGGCGACGTCTTGAGCATCTACGTCGGCATCCGGCCGCTCGTCAGTGCTCCCGGCGGAGGCGAGGGCAAGACCTCGGCGCTCTCCCGAGGGCACACCATTCACATCGACAATTCAGGATTGATGACCATCGTCGGCGGCAAGTGGACGACGTACCGGCATATGGCGGAAGACTGCGTCGATCATGCCATCACGCTGGGAAGTCTGCCGGAGAGTCCGTGCGTCACGGCTGACCTGCAAATTCACGGACACCATCAGAATCCGAAGGAACTCGGCGATTTAGCCGTCTACGGATCGGACGCTGAAGGCATCCGCGAAATCGTGAGCGAGAATGAAGCGTTCGGTGAGACTCTGCACCCGGACTTGCCCTACATCGCCGCCGAGGTCGTGTGGTCGGTGCGTCACGAGATGTCTCGAACGCTCGACGATGCGCTTGCACGCCGCACGCGAGCCCTGCTCCTGAATGCTCGTGCGGCCACGGCCATCGCGCGCCGGGTCGCACAGCTCATGGCCGCGGAGTTGGGCCGCGACGAGACGTGGATCGCCGGTCAGGTCGAGCGTTTCACCGCGCTGGCCAGACAATACACGCTCCTGCCTGCCAAGCCGGCGGCGGTCAGCGGGGGCGCTTGATGCGCGGCGCATTGCTGGGTGAATTCTCCGGAACTTTCATGATGATGTTGCTCGGTGACGGCGTGGTGGCGGCCTGCGTCCTCAAGCGCACCAAGGCGGAAGGCGCCGGATGGATGGTCATCACGACCGGCTGGGCCTTTGCCGTGCTCTGCGGGATTTTCACGGCGAACCTCTTCGGCAGCGCCGACGCCCACCTCAATCCGGCAATCACCATGGCATTTGCGGTGAAAGCCGGAGAGTTCTCCAAGATTGTTCCCTACCTTGCTGCGCAGGTAGCCGGGAGCTTCTCGGCCGCCGTAGTCGTGTGGCTGTTTTACTTTCCGCATTGGAAGATGACCGAGGATCCCGGCGCCAAGCTGGCCGTGTTTTGCACCGGGCCGGCCATCCGTTCCTATGGTTTCAATCTGTTCAGCGAAATTGTCGGCGCGTTCGTCCTGGTCATCGTCGTCGGCGCGATGACTTCCAAACTCGTTCTCTCCACGGGAGCCGCCACTGGACTAACTCCATTCCTGGTGGGATGTCTTGTCTGGTCGATTGGACTCTCTCTTGGCGCGACCACCGGATATGCCATCAATCCCGCACGTGATTTTGGTCCTCGTTTGGCGCACTCTCTATTACCGATAGCCGGCAAGGGCGGGTCGGATTGGGCGTATTCCTGGGTGCCTATCGTAGGGCCGGTCATCGGCGCCTCGCTGGCTGGATACGTGCTGCGGCTAATAGGCTCTTAAGGGCGTAGGGCGCCGGGATTCAGCGCTGCATGCGTGCGCCGCCCATGACCGCTTTACAAGACCAAGACTACCACACAGACGGCCGCTGCCGATCAAGGTAGCGGCTTTCCATCAGGTCCGAAGCGTTCGATCTTGACGGTCCCATCTGCCGTGACGAGCATAACGATACGGCGCACGCCATTGGTATCGATCAGAACGACGCCGGACCCACCGGCATTGTTCAAGAATAGATAGCTCGTGCCACCAGCCGGGCGAACGAACTTCACGTGGGTGCCAGTCTCGACCACCTCCAAAGTGGCTGCCGGGCCCGTTGCATCTGGATTACTGAGCTTCATGGCCGGGTGACCCGCGGAGTCGAGCGCAACTTCAAAGCTTGATTGCCCATTCGTCTGAAGCATTTCGATTTTCGGGACACCGGACTTCGCGGAGAGCAGCAGCCGAGGATGCCCATCGCTGTCAACGATCGTGATTTCCTCGGTCACGAAGGGTGGTGGTGCGACACGGGTTGGCGTAGCTTCATTTGGCATTTGAATTCATCCTCCGGAGAAAAGCTGTGCGATCCGCCAGCCTGATGGGTCAGATTTCGAGACAACGCACCGCCGGCTAGTAGTGTCCAAAGTGCCACCGCGCCGACACGCCGAACATTCTCGGCGGCCCATACTGGCCGGTGTCCTGACCCAGAGTCCAACCACTGAGCATGAGAGAGAGATACGTTTTGTTCGTGGCATTGTCGCAAAAGGCACTGAGATCCATGGGATGGCCAAGAACCCTCCTCCAATCGGCGCGGAGGTTGAGTAGTCCGTAGGAGGGAGTTTCGCCATGCAAGGGGTCCGCGGTGGTCGAAAAGTCCAAATCCAAGACGCCCGACTTGGCGGACTGCCAGGAATAAGTTGCCGACACCGATGCGTCACCGATCGACGCCGGCAATCCAAGCAAATAGGTTGCCGTTAGCGAAGCCTTGTGCCTCACGATATTCGCAACCGGAAATTTGGAATAATCCACGCCGTCGACGGTATTGCTCGTGAAATACGGATCCACATAACTATAGAACGCGGACAGTTCAATATGCGACGTCGGGATGATGGTGGCCTCGATATCGGCGCCTTGGACGATACCATCCGCCACATTCGTGACGAGGGCGACAGGCTCCGGGCCGATCGGTGTCTGGATGATCGTCGTGACCCTCTCCTGCCAGCCGGTAAACTTGCTGCGATACACGTCGGCATTGATACGGCCCTTGACGTCGGCGACGTGAAACTCCGTCTTCTCGCCCACTTCGACGTCGGTCACGAATTCCGGTCCGAACTTTTGCGCCCCGCTGTCGCTGACGTTATTGAATCCACCGCTCTTGTAGCCTTTGCGGCTCGCAAGGTAGAGCATGGTCTCGGGGATAGGCTGATACTGCAGGCTCACGTTCCATGTCGGCGCCTCGAATTTCGCATTCAGGTCCGAACTGCCGCCGCTATTCAGCGGAGTGGTCAACTGTCTACGAAGGTCCTCGGTGTAGCGACCGCCAACGGTAACACTTAGCTTGTCGGTCAGATCATAGGTGCCCTGCCCGTACACGGCGTGACGCTTTTTCCAATTGAGGGATTGATAAGTGACGGTAGCGACGTCGTAGTAGCTTGCGATATCGATATCGTCATGGGCATGCGGTGAGACGGTATCGAAGTAAAGACCGGTCTGCCAGTGCAGATGGTGTTCAAATGAATCACCGTGCAATTGAATTTCGTCCGAATATGTTATCTGCGAAGGTGCTGCAACGCCGAGACCCGCCGACCAATTCGGGACTAACGAATATTCATAAATCGGAAACGGCGTGCCGTAATTTGTGTAGGACTGTTTGTATAGGTATTCGCGATAAGCAAAGATATTCTTCAGCGTAATATCGTCGGTCAGCTTGATTGTCATTGTGTCGTCGGCGGTTTTGTTGCGTACCTTTATGTAATCCCCAAGGGGTGGCATCCAAGCGTTCACCAGGCGCGGACCGTATATCTTTTGAGCCGCACATGCTGCCGCCTCGTCACCCGCACCGGCAAAGAAAGTCGCTTCAGGGTTATAGACGAGGCACTCATTGCCCGCGCCGTGCTCGCTGATCGTGCTGAAGTTTACCAAGAAGTAATTCTCGAACCGGTCGCTGGGCCTATACGTCACGCCCAATCGCGCAGCCAGATAGTCGGTGTTGTCGTACTGATGTCCATTGACGGGATTCGTGGTGTAGCCGTCACGCTTGTTAGCGTCGATGGCAAAACGCGCCATGAGCACATCGCTGATAAGAGGAACGTTGAGGACCGCTTGGTACCGCCGCGCATTGTAATTACCGTTTGTCGCGTCTATATAGCCTTCGAAGTCGTTGGTAGGATGCTGTGGCACGTAAAGAACCGCCCCGCCCGTGGAGTTGACACCGAACAGCGTGCCCTGCGGTCCTTTGAGGACTTCGAGGTTTTCTAGATCGAACAGGAAACCCGAGCTCGTCACGACGGTAGGCACGTCATTGAAGTAGGACGCCACGGCCGGATCGGGACCTCCCAATATTTGCCCTTGTCCGCGGATGGTGTAGGTAACAGAAGCCCGGTCGAGGCTCGTTGCCGCCACGGTCAATCCTGGAACAGTCGTATTAAAATCGTCCGGACTGACGATGTTCTTCTGCCTGATATCGTCGCCGCTTATCGCGGTAATGGATACCGGAACCACCTGAAGGTTTTCACGCTCATGGCGCGCCGTCACAATGATTTCCTGGAGATCCGCACCTCCGCTAGCCGTCGCATCCGCCGCTGGCGCCGCCGTGGCCGGGACGGCCAGCGCCAGCGTCAAAACGGACCCTACCCCCATCGAGTTGAAAAGGCGTTTGCGATTCATGCGATTCCCCCTTGTCCAGTTCATACGTCTGTTTGTAATTTCGAACCGCACCAATCCGGGCGCTTCCGAAGCACGGCGAACTATTCTTGTTCCGATGATCGGATTTGTTCAGATGCTATGGTTCGATTTGATACTTGTCAAGCGAACAGGAAGGACGGTCGATTCTTATTTATGGCGAGTCGGCGCGTCAACGTAATTTGACAAATCGATGAGGCGATGCGGAAGACCTTCACGCACTTTTGGAAGGCGTGTTCCACAGAAACACGGTCCATAGGTGACGTACGCCGTGCGCCAAGGGCCCACACCGAAGGGAGGCGTGGAACTTCATTGGAAAACTTGCCGTGACCGGGGGTCCGAAAAGCGCGGCTTAAAAGTAGTGTTTGAGTATATTTGGGTAAATTTGCGCAAATAGATGTGCCTTCGGGGCAGGCTGGCAGCGCCGTCCCCGTATGTGAATAAAGAAAAGTCTGCCGGTGTTCTTTCATCGTTGGCTCTGCCACGCCGAAATTACGAGTGGTCGAGCCGACTTTCACCGCAAGGTTCGGTCAGCCGGCGACCCGGAGCATTTCCGCAATTGACGCTCTTGTTGGGACTTGTCAGGTGCACAAGCCGGGCGTATATCAAAGGACGTTCAAGAAATCGTTGGCTCCACGCAATGCTCGGTGAAATCGCAGCGGAAGGCGGATTCGGGAGGCCGCCGGGCGACTAGTCTCTTGAAGGCTAACGTGCACGCCTGCCCTCAGGAGGTCGCTTTCACATGGATACCTTTGATATACTTACCGCACGCGCCGATTTGATGGCTTTCCAGCTTGCAGGGCGCTTAACAAATACTGGCTAAAGCGGATGCGGGTGACCTGCACGGCTTGGCCTTGCGGGTTTTTTTTATGCCCGCAAGTCCTTTGTCTACGTCGGCCCCCACCGCATACCCGGTGAGGAGCGGATGTGTCGGAAAAAATCATAGTCCTTAAATTTGGCAGCTCCGTGCTGCGCACGTCAGAGGATTTGCCGAATGCGGTGCACGAAATCTATCGGTGGGTCCGGTCGGGGCTTCGAGTCATCGCGGTCGTGTCCGCGATTGGGGGTGCGACGGATCGGCTCCTTGCGAATGCGCGGGCGCTGTCACCGGCACCGGAGCCGTTTGCGACCGCGGAACTCCTGGCCACCGGCGAGCGCGCGTCCGCGGCACTAATAGGTGTCGCCCTCGATCAGGCAGGGGTTGTGGCCCGCGTGTTGAATCCGCGCGAGATCGGCTTGACCGTCGCCGGCAGCCCGCTCGACAGTGAGTTGGTCGGCGTCGATGTCGCGCGCTTGCGAGCGCTGGTTGCAGAGCATCCGGTGCTCGTCGTGCCGGGATTCTTCGGCACCGATGCTGCCGGCCGCACGCACCTGTTGGGACGAGGTGGTTCGGATTTGTCCGCCGTGTTCCTGGCACACGCATTGAATGCCCGCTGTCGCCTCATCAAGGACGTGGACGGGGTGTACGAATCCGATCCCAGCTGCGCCGAAACGCACCCAAGGCGTTTTGCCCAACTTGACTATGCGGATGCTCTGCGCGTCGCAGGCCGGCTCATCCAGCCTAAGGCGGTCGCTTATCTAAGTGAGCACGGTATTTGCGCCGAGGTCGCGGCGCTCGCACGATCCTACGAATCCACGGTCCATGCAGGCCCCACGCAACTCGCGCTGGCGCAGGAGTAGCGACTGATCGTCATCCCAGTAATTGCATATGCAATTTCTCGCCTTGGGCCGCCGCTCGCCATTCGCGACGCCTGATTTTGTGGCATTAATGCCGGACATCGGCGCCACCAGACGAGGGCCGCTTTGGATTGAAAATGCCCACAGAAGCACGCACCCCCATTCTGATCGGCGCCGGCCAGGCGGTCAGCCACTGGGATGGGACTGACGCCGCCGACGCCCCCAGCCCTCTGTCCCTTGCTGCGGAGGCGGCGCAGCGAGCGCTCTCCGATACGGGTCAGCCTGAGGCCGTTGCAAAGGCGATCGACGCGGTCGCCGTCGTGCGGGCGATTGTCGACTCGACCACCCGCGTCAAGGCACCGTTTCCCCAATGCGCAAACCCGCCCCGGGCGCTGGTGCAGAGCCTTGGCCTCGAAGTCGGTCGAGCCGTTTATTCTGTTGTGGGTGGGGATCAACCGCAGGCATTGGTGAACGAGTTCGCCGAGTTGATCTTCAAGGGTGAAGCCAAGGCGGTGCTGCTCGCCGGCGCGGAGGCCGGAGCCGCCATGAAGACCGCGGCTCGCAACAGGATGGCGCTGAAGTGGGGCCAGCCCGTCGATGGGGAGATGGAGGATCGCGGTCTTGGCAGGCGCCTGCTGTCGGAATACGAAGTCGCCAACGGCCTCGGCGCTCCCACTCAGACGTATCCCATCATCGAGCATGCACTGCGCGCGCGGCTGGGAATGAGTCGCGAGGCCTATCGGGCGATGATCTCGCAATTGTGGGCGGGCTTTTCAACGGTCGCCGAGCGTCACCCGTATGCGCAGTTCCCGGCCGCGCGAACGGCGGACTTTCTCTCCACACCTTCGGCCGAAAACTACGAGATCGCCGACCCCTATTTGAAATGGCACGTCGCCCAGGATGCGGTGAATCAGGGGGCTGCCGTGCTGATGACCTCCGCCGAACAGGCGCGGTCGCTTGGCGTGGCCGAGGACCAATGGATCTATCTTCACGGCTATGCTCAGGCGGCGGACAGGTTCGTCAGCGAAAGGCGGGATCTGTCGCGCTCACGGGCGATGGAGCTGGCGCTCGAGCGCGCCCTGAACGCCGCCGGAAAGGCCGCCTTTGAGATGTCCTGTTTCGATCTCTATAGCTGCTTTCCCTGCGCCGTTCTGATCGCGGCCGAGATCCTCGGTCTGGACTGGCGCGCCACGCCGCTGACGGTCACCGGTGGTCTGCCGTTCTTTGGCGGGCCGGGGAACAACTATTCCATGCACGCCATTGCCACCATGATGGCGCGGCTGCGTCAGGACTCCGGATCATTCGGACTGGTTCTGGCAAACGGGGGTTTCCTGACCAAGGCAGCGGCGGGCATTTACTCCGCCACGCCCAAGGAGAACTGGCGTCCGGTGCAAGTCGCCGACCTGCAGGCGTCGATCGATGAGGAAACCGCTCCGACTCTGCTTCAGGAAAACGCGGAGGCGGTGATCGAGTCTTGCACGGTCACCTACCAGCGGGGCGCGCCGCAACGCGGTTACGTGCTTGCCCGATCCGATAAGGGCCGCATACTCGCCCGCGCGTTCGCAGGCCATCGTTCCACGTTGGCCGCTTTGGCGAAGGACGACCCGATCGGCCGATCAGTGGACATTCGCCACGAGGCGGGCGTGAACTTCATCTGCGCTGCCGGGCGGATCGGAGCGTCGGCAACGGGTGCATTCCTCGAACGGAGCTTCGACTACGTCAGTGTGGCGCGGCAGGGGCGCCTGCTCGAGGTGACATTGAACAGGCCGGCACAGATGAACGCCCTGCACGGCGCCGCGCACTTCGAACTGCATGAGATCTGGGACGCCTTCGAGCAGGATCGCGATCTGTGGGTCGCCATTCTGACCGGCGCCGGCGATCGCGCCTTCTGCAGCGGCAACGACCTGAAGGCCACCGCGCAGGGGGCGGACGTGTCGACGCCGGCTTCCGGCTTCGGGGGCTTGTGCAGCCGCTTTGGACGCGAAAAGCCCATCATCGCCGCCGTCAATGGTGTCGCGATGGGCGGTGGGCTCGAAATCGTGCTCGCCTGTGATTTGGCCGTCGCCGATGAAACGGCCCGTTTGGCGTTGCCCGAAGTCAAAGTCGGTCTATTCGCGGCGGCGGGCGGCGTGCAGAGGCTTACCCGACAGATCGGTCGCAAGGCGGCGATGGAACTGATTCTCACCGGCAAATCCATCACCGCGGAGCGGGCATTGGAACTCGGCATCGTCAACGCCGTTGCGGCGAAGGGCGAAAGCTTGCAAGCGGCGAGATCGCTCGCCGCCGTGATCGTCGCCAATTCGCCTTCCGCGGTGCGCGCGTCCAAGCAAGCGTTGAACAAGCTCGAAGAGATCGAGGCGCTGAACGCGGCGCTGGACGCCAATCCGTCAATCCTTGGCCGCCTGGTGCGGACCAAGGACTTCAAGGAGGGACTCACGGCTTTCGTCGAAAAGCGCATGCCGCAGTGGACCAACGGGTGAGCGCGCGCGCCGTCGCGCCGCCGTCGTCACGGGAGGATACCATGAGCATTGCCGATCGAGCGCCCATGTTGAAAGGCGTTCGCGTGATCGATATGACCACCGTCGTCTTTGGTCCCTACTGTACGCAGACCCTCGCGGATCTGGGGGCCGAGGTAATCAAGATCGAATCGCCGCAGGGCGATCAATTCCGCTACTCGGCAAAGTCGGCGAAGACGGCGGGAATGAGCCCCGGTCACCTGGCGATCAACCGAGGCAAGCGGTCGGTCGTGCTCGATCTTAAAATACCTGAGGATCGCGCGGTGGTCCGCGATCTGATAAGCGACGCCGACGTGCTGATCCATAATGTGCGCCGGCAGGCGATCGAGCGCTTGGGCCTCGGCTATGAAACCATGAAAGAGATCAGCCCGGGCATCATTTATGTGCATTGCGTGGGGTTCGGCTCGGACGGACCCTATCGGGACCTGCAAGCGTACGATGATGTCATCCAGGCCGCGAGCGGCACGGCGACACTGGTATGCCGCGTCGATGGCGATCCTCGGCCGCGTTACATCCCCTCCCTGATCGCCGACAAGGTGGCCGGCCTGCACGGGGTGTATGCAGTGATGGCCGCCTTGATCCATCGGCTTAGGACCGGCGAGGGGCAATTCGTCGAAATCCCCATGTTCGAAAGCTTCGCCCATTTCATGCTGAAGGAGCACCTGGCGGGTGAGACTTTCGATCCACCGGTCGGGCCGATCTGCTATCCGCGGCAAGTCGATCCGGATCGGCAACCTTTTCCGACGGCGGACGGCTACATTTGCATCGTTCCTTATACGGACGAGTCCTTGTTGCCCGTTTTCACCGTTCTAGGCGCGCCTGAGATCCTCGATCAGGAGAGCTTCGCCACCCGGTCGCAGAGGTGGGCGAATATTGGTGCCATATATCAAGCGATAGCAGCTCTCACGCCGCGCCGGACGACAGCGGAATGGCTCAAGGCTTTTCACGAGGCATCGATTCCGGCGATGCCGGTTCGCGATATTGCGGACATCCGGGCCGACCCTCATCTGCAGGCCGTGAACTTCTTCGTTCGACGCGAGCACCCGACCGAAGGCGCCTACTTCGACATGAAGGCGCCCGTCCGATTTGGCGCCGTTCCAGGCTCCCTTGCGGCCCACGCACAGACGATTGGGCAGGATACCGAGGCGGTCCGGCGGGACGGGTGGATTGGAGCGCCTTGAGTCTGGAATATTCCCCCAAGATATTGCTGCTTGTCGGGCAGCGGGTCTACAATTCGCCCATGAAACCTGCCCACGAGCGGGATGATTCGGAGCTTTCGGCGGGCCGGCCATGACGCAACGGTCTATCAAATCCGCCGAGCGCACGCTGCGCCTGTTCGAGCTTTTCGCGCGGCGTCAGGAGCGGTTGACCGTCGGCGAAATCGCGCGCGGCCTCGTAATTCCACAACCCAGTGCCAGCATGCTCCTGACCAATCTGACCGAGATGGGGTATCTGGAGTACGATCGATTTGACAGATCCTATGCGCCGACGATACGAGTGACGCTCCTCGGAAGCTGGATCGGACCACGCCTCGGCGGCCGTCAGTCACTGGCCTCGCGGCTCGACGATCTTCATCGCAGCTTGGACGAATATATCTTTGTCGGCATTCAGAATGGCGCACACGCGCAGATCGTCCAAGTGGAGCGTGGCCGTGATACCCACGATCTGAGCATCGACTCCGGTCAATTGTATTCGCTTACCTGTACCGCCATTGGACGAGTGCTTCTCATGTCGAAGCCGGACGCAGAACTCGTCCGGTTGGTGCGCCGCTGTAATGCCGAGGCCGAGAGTCGCCATCGAGTCGATGAAGTTGCTTTCATGAAGATTATGGAAGAGGTGCGTCGCAACGGATATGCGGTGACGACCGGGTACTTTGCACCCGGCCGGCGGAGCATCGCGGTACCGATTCCGTCGCGGACGGATCGGGTGCCTTTTGCAGTCGGCGTCGCCGCGACCATCGAGCGCATCGAGGCGAAGCGTGAGCAGATCTTGCAAGCTCTACGTGCATTTCAGGCCGCCGCACTGGATTCCGATTTCGTCAACGACGACAACCTGGCCGCGGCCCCCCTCATGACGACCGGAGCTGCGTCCGAAGCTCCGCGACCGGCCGGCATGACTTAAGTGCCCAAGCAGTTGTAAACGGCGGTGACGAGTCCGCGGCGGCGCGGATCTTTCTCGACAAGTTCGCCCATGCGGTTCGGCAGGTAAGAGATGGAAAGGTCGGCAGCCGGATCGCCGAGCGAGAAGGTTCCGCCCCATCCGGAATGGAAGAAGGTGTTCGGATTGGGTCCGTACAGACCCTCGTTCACGGCAAAGCCCGCGGCCCACCGGGCATGGACGTTCTTGACCTGATCCATTCCCTCGATCCGCACGCGGGTTGCTTCGGCGATGACTGCCGGGCTCGCCAGGCGTTTACCGTTTCGCGGGTGTCCCAGCACCAGCGCGTAAAATTCCGCGAGAGAGTGTGCGTTGCCGAACCCATTCGCCCCCGGAATGTCCGCGGCGCGCCACTTGGGTAGATTGGCATATCTGACATCCATCGGAGGGTTCAACGCGGCTGCCTGAGCGGGACTGAGATTCGGATTGCCCGCCTTGCCGTCCAGCACCGCGCCCTCCACCCGATAGAAACCGCTGAGATCGATCCCCTCGTCGGGCCTCACTGTCTCGGCCGCTTGATCGAAGTCTTCCGAATTCAGTCCGATCGACACACCGAGATTGAACGGGAGCGCAATCTCCTCGGCCACGAATTGGCGGATCGTGCGGCCTTCAATGCGCTTGAAAAGCGTCGCGGTAATCGGGCCGAGGCTCACGCCGTGATATCCGCACGCCGTACCGGGAGGCCAGAAGGGTGTTTGGGCGGCCAGCCGCGCCGCCGCGAGTTCCGTCGACAATAATTCATCCAACGTCGTTGGCTCCGCGAAGCCCGGCAGGCCCGCCTGGTGACTCAGCAATTGGGCGATGGTGATCGCCTCTTTGCCTGCGGCCCCAAACTCCGGCCAGTACTTGCTCACCCGATCTTCATACGTCGTCAAGCCGCGATCGACGATCATGGCAAAGCAGATGCCCGTGATGGGTTTGGTCCCCGACCAAAGTGGGGCGCGCGTCTCGCGCGTCCACGGTTGCGTACGAGCTTTATCCTTCCAGCCGCCCCAGAGATCGACGACCAATTTCCCGCCGCGGGTCACTGCGACCGAGGCGCCCAATTCATCGTGTTCCGTGAAGTTGCGCGTGAAGGCCTCCCGCACCTGTTCGAACTCTGGGCGGTTGGAGCCTTCGACCATGCCCTTCATTCCCGTTTTTCCGCTGGCGACGTCCTGCATGGATTCTCTCCGCTGATGATCATCAATATGCTTCGGCTAATTTAACGAAGATCATTTCGGGCGTGGCCGCTAATCGAATCACAGGTGTAATAGATGGAATGGCGCACGAGCGTCATTCAGTCTTTGATGAGGCCGGCGGGCACCGGGATCGGATGCTCGAGCAGAATCTGCGCGTAGGCTTTGCCCTGGGGGTCATTGCGCAGGGAGGCAGTGCCGCCGCCGCCGAGCACGTCATGCAGGAGAAAATTAATCGCG